>Ga0307986_10001155_pt1 | contig 19378 bp, 19 predicted proteins | sample EllFjometageno82_FD_203170 | JGI IMG/M metagenome (GOLD analysis project Ga0307986, IMG submission 203170) | Marine microbial communities from Ellis Fjord, Antarctic Ocean - #82 | ecosystem: Environmental > Aquatic > Marine > Unclassified | place: Southern Ocean | collected 2014-10-09
TGCAAACACCCTTATATGCCCAACTCTTAATATGAAACTAGGAATTGTTTTGGCACCGATAAAATATCCAATGTAATAACCGGATAACATAAATCCTGTTGCTATTAGAGTAAATTCTTCTTGAACAGCTCTCACACCAAGCAAAGATCCTTGATAACCATGTGCTAACATAATTAAACCCATTCCTAAGAATAGAGCCCACGAGTTTTTTAAAATTTTATCCATAAAGACTGAAGTAATTATTTGTGATTTATTGTTAAATCAAGTCTTTATTAAGACAAGTTTAGGAATTTTTAAGCTTCATAAAAGAGTGAATTGTTAGAGTTCCAACTATTATAGCTCCACCATACAGCGTTTCAAGGCTTGGTTGTTCTTTAACAATTAACCAAACCCAAATAGGTCCAATAATTGTCTCTAATAAAAAAAATAGATTTACTTCTGCGGCAGGTATAAACCTTGGTGCAATTGTTACTAATACAAATGGTATAGCTACACATAGAATGGACATTAAAGGTACAATTATAAGATCTCTTTCAATAAGTGCAAAACTTTCAATAAAAAATAGAGCAAATATTGCAACAAATAGCTTACCAACAACAGCAGCTGGAATAAGATTTTTAGTTTTAGCCGATCTTATTACCACGGCCCCAATAGCCAAACCTAAGGCTGTAATTAAACCTAATATATCGCCAAAAATATTACCTAGCTTTAAAGAGTCATAAAAAATATAAACAGCTGCAATAAAAGTTATAAAAATAGCAAGCCAAGTTTTATTATCAGGAGGTTCTTTTAAAAATAAAGCTCCCAAAATAGCTGATAGCATTGGAGCCATTGCTATCATTACAAGAGTATTTGCAACATTAGTATTTTGAATAGAAACCACAAAAGTAATATTTGTTATTGCAAAAGTTCCTATATAAATGAGACCATGATAACCACTAGCGAAGAGCATATTGAAAAAACTCATTCTATAAATTAATAACATGCCAAAAAAAACTGTAAAGAAAGGTATGATACCTCTATAGAAGACCAACCCCCATGTATCAATACTAGAAAGTCTAATAAATAAAGAGTCTGGAGTTATAAACATTACAGCTATAAAAGCTAGCAAAGAACCTTTTTGTTGGTTAGTTAAATTATCCAAGTCCAAGTCCTTTCCAAAATTTTTTTGCTAAATTTATTTGAGATAAATCGTAATAAGTTTTTAAACCAGTAGGGGAAGTAACATTAATATCTCCATTCAATTTTTGATCTATAAAATCTATGCCAGCAAAGTAAATATTTTCTTTCTTTAAATCTTTTGCAATAATATTAGAAATTTTATTTTCAATCTTTGTAAGCTTTGTTAAGGTAGGCTTAGCTCCTTTACCCATATTGCTTAGGAAAGATCCTTTTTTTGGAACTCTGGATATAGCACCACATATTTTTCCATTAATTAAAAAAACTCTTTTGTCACCAAGTTTTATTTTAGGTAAAAATTTTTGACACATTATATGTCCATGTTTTTTGATAAAACTAATTACTAATTTATTTTTAAATTTACCATGTATAAGATGAATATCATTACCTCCAAAACCATGAATTGGCTTAATGATCATTTTTTTATTTGTTTTGTAAAAAATTTTAATTTCTTTTAAGTCTTTAGTAAAAATAGTTTTAGGCATAAACTTTTGATAAGAAGATGAGTATAGTTTTTCTGAAATATTTCTTATTGAAGTGGGGTTGTTAATTATTTTAACCTTATGTTTTATTTTGTCTAAAATGTAAGTAGTTGAAATGTATTCTAAATTAAATGGAGGGTCTTGTCGAACAAGTATAAATTTACAATTTAACAAATTAAGTTTTTGATACTTTAAAATTTTAAAAAATTTTTTATTAGAATAACTAAATTTAATAAAAAAACCCTTAGCAATAACCTTATCATTTATTATAGATAAATCTTTAGGTTCATAATAAAATATTTGATACTTTTTATTTTGCACTTCATAAGCAAGAAATACACTTGTGTCACTTACTGGATTAAGTTTTGTAGGGTGATTTCCTTGAATAGCTACAATTTTATTTATCATATAAATCATTTAAATTTTCATTTTTAGAAAATTTAGCAATCATATGATCTGCATTTGTTATTTTATTATCAATTATTTTTTCTAAATGATTTAAATAGTGAGTTTCATTATAACCATTTTTACCTATTATATCTCTATCCTCTAAACCTTTTTTTGAGATTTCCAACAACAGTGTAGACCAATAATATAAATCTTTTCCCATTAACTCAGTGTTAAAACCTTTTTTTGGTGCGTCTAAGTATGCGTTTATGATTTTATTTTTATCCCATTTAGAAACTAAATCATAAGTTTCATCTAAATTTCCATATAAAATACCAGTATTAAAAGCAGGGCCTGAACATAAACACTCCCAACCACATGCATCCATTGATCTTAGTTCTATATATTTTTTTAGTCTATTTTCTGTAAAAATTGTGCTTAAATGTGTGGTTAGATCATTTTCTGTAGGAAGTTTATTTTCTACAATTTTAATTTTACCATTCATAAAATCTGAAAATAAATAACCCTTACCTGAGATATATTCTTTATCTTTTTGAATAAATAGCATTGGAAAATTCATTGTAAAATCCGAATATTTTTCAAAATCCATATTGTCAAAAAAAGCTTCAGGCAACCCACCTCTAGACGTATTTTGCCAAACTTTAGATCTATAAGAAAGGTAGTTACTATTCTTTTTTTCTACTATTGATGAGTTAGCAAATAAAGCGATTGAAATAGGAATAATTGAGTTAACTATTTTAAATTTTTTTATAAAATCTTTTTCAGAATCATAATCAACATTTAATTGAGTTCCACTGGTTCGATACATCATATCTAAACTTAACTCACCACCATTAGGCATATCTTTTGTCATTATCTCGTATCTTTGTTTTGGATTATTAGGCACTTCTGAGATTTTAGATATTGGATCAAACCCAGCACTTACTATTTTTAAATTTAATTTTTTTATAACCTGCTTAAGTTCAAATAAATAGTCTTGAGATTCCGAACATGCTTCATGGATATTATTTAGTTGAGCTCCCGAAAGTTCAATTTGATTGCCTGGTTCTAAAGTAATGCTTTTACCATCTTTTTTAAGGCCAATTATATTTTTATTTTCTAAAATGGGCTTCCAACCAAATTCATACAGACCCGTGAACATCTTAAGTATTGTAGGATAGTCAGCTCTTTTATTAGTGTTTAAATCAAATAAAAACTTTTCATGCTCTACTCCAATTTTGAATTTATTATAATTTTTTATTCCAGACTTAAAATAATCAATTAAATGCTCTTTTTTAGTAATCATTATTTGTATTTAATGGTTGTTAATAATTATACAATGATATATATTCTTTTCAGCGCTGATTTCTATCTAATTGCTAGCGCTTTATAAATCCAGCTAAAGCGATACATAAATCACCGCTTTAGAAGGTGATTTTTTTTTAAATTTTTTTAAATTAAAATCAGGTAGTTGTAACCATATTGTGCACCTTGCATTGGCAAAAGCACTAAAAAGGAGAGAAGGGCTAATGCTTATAACCCCTTTATTAGTTGGTCACTTCCCTTCATTAACATGGAGAAAAAATGACAACAAACAAACTAAAAGATATATTAGATAAAGGACCCGTTATTTGTGCAGAAGGTTTTTTATTTGAAATAGAGAGACGTGGATATATGGCATCAGGGGAATTTGTCCCCATGGTTTCATTGGATCACCCTGAAGTTCTAGAAAACTTACACCGCGAATTTCAACATGCAGGTTCAGATATTGTTGAGGCCTTTACTTATAATGGACACAGAGAAAAAATGCGTGTTATCGGTAAAGAGGAACTTCTTGAACCTTTAAATCGTGCAGCTTTAAAAATCGCAAAAAAGGTTGCACTAGATGCACCTAAGCGACACTTCAACCAAAGAAGTAGGCCTAATTTGATGGCAGGTAATATTTCAAACTCAAATATTTGGAAGCACAATGATAAAGAATCTGAAAAAATAGTCGAGTCTATGTTTTCTGAAATGATTGGATGGGCTGTTGAAGAAGGTGCTGACATGTTAATTGGTGAAACTTTCTATTATGCAGAAGAAGCGTTCAAAGCACTAAAGATAATGAAGAAAACAGGCCTACCAACAGTTCTAACAATTTCTCCAATGGGTGAAAACAAAATGAGAGATGGAAAATCTGTAGTAGATACCTGTAAAGAGTTAGAGCAACTAGGTGCAGATGTTGTTGGTTTAAATTGTTTTAGAGGCCCATCAACGATGCTTCCTTTTTTAAAAGATATAAGAAAAGCTGTAAAGTGTCATGTAGGTGCTTTACCTATTCCCTATAGAACAAGTGAAGATTATCCAACATTCTTTAACCTACCAGATAGAAGTAATTGTGAATGTCCTTCTCCACATGGAAGAACATTTCCAACAGCACTAGATCCTCATTTCTGTAACAGATATGAAATGGGTAAATTTGCAAAAGATGTTTATGCACTAGGCATTAATTATCTTGGTGTGTGTTGTGGTGCTAACCCGATGCTGATAAGAGAAGTTGCAGAATCTGTTGGTTTAAAAGTTCCAGCCAGTAAATACAGAGAAAATATGGAAAATCACTTTATGTATGGAAAAAATAAAAGAATACCTAAACATATGAAAGATTATGGAGACAAGGCTTAAAGAGAGTAAGGTCTTCTTGAAAATATTCTTTTAACAAAAGGTTCAAAATCTTTTAGAGATAAACTTTTAAAATTGGGGTCAAATGAAGCTTGATCCCAATTTTCACAAAAAATTAAGGTGTCTTTATAATATTCATGTTTTTTATATTTATCTCTTAAGTTTCTATCTTTACCCAAGTGGTGAGCAAAATAGTATAATTGAAATTCACCATGTTTTTCAATTATCCAATGGGTTTTTTTAGAGACATAAGGCTTTAGAACAGTCGCTGCATATTCTGCATGATTTAAAGGAGCCAACTCATCTCCTATATCATGCAATAAGGCAGCAACGATCATTTCTTCACTTGCCTTGTCATTTAATGCTCTAGTCGCTGTTTGGAGTGAATGCTCTAGCCGAGTTATCTTATAACCTTCTAGAGTAGAGTTTAATCCACTCATAAATTTTATTATACGGTCAGCAGTTTTATTTATGTACTCTTGTTCATATTTATCTAGTAATAAATAATCTCTTTTTGTGCCATTTTTCATTTCAGTAAATTTTACTGTACTCATTTTAATTATTAGATGCTGTACTTAGTAGAGATAGTTGAGTAATTTTATCATCACCTAATTCATCTATAGGTTTAACTGGATATTCACCTGTAAAATAATGATCTGTTAATTGGGGGTATACCTCATCTCTTTTTTCAAAACCCATAGCTCTATACAATCCTTCTATAGATAAAAAGTCTAATGATTTAGCCCCAATATATTCACAAATTTCATTATTAGTTTTATTTGCAGCAAGAAGTTCTTTTTTAGTTGGCGTATCAACGCCGTAGAAATCTGGATACCTTATTTCAGGACATGCTATTTTAACATGAACTTCTTTAGCTCCCGCATCATAAAGCATTTTAACTATTTTATGAGAAGTAGTTCCTCTAACTAATGAGTCATCAATTAAAATAATTTTTTTATTTTCAATTGTAGATTTGTTTGCATTTAATTTTAATTTTACACCTAAGCTTCTAATTTTCTGACTTGGCTCTATAAAAGTTCGACCAACATAATGATTCCTAATTAGACCTAATTCAAAATTAACACCTAAGTGTTGTGCAAAACCAAGTGCTGCTGCATTTCCTGAATCTGGAACTGGCACTATAATATCGGCTTCAATTTTATTTTCTTTAGCAAGCTCAATTCCAAAATTTTTTCTATGTTCATAGGCAGATTTACCATTTAATAAACTGTCTGGCCTTGCAAAATAAATATATTCAAATACACAAGGACGAACTTTTTTAGGGGGGAAGGGTTTGATACTTTTTAATTCATTATCCTCAACATACACAACCTCACCATTCTCAACATCTCTTATATACTTAGCTCCAATAATATCTAAAGCACAAGTTTCAGATGTAAAAACATAACTATCTTTTATTTTACCAATTACTAATGGTCTAATCCCATGTGGGTCTCTTACTCCAATTAAAGTATTTTGCGTAAGCATCACCAAAGCATACCCACCTTGAATTTGAAAAATTGCATCAATTACCTTGTCAATTGTTTTATTCCTTTTTGATTTTGCAATTAATTGAACAATAGTTTCAGTATCTGATGTTGTGTGAAAAATTGCTCCATCTTGAACTAGTTTATTTCTGAGAGTGATTGAGTTAGTTAAGTTCCCATTGTGCGCAACACCTATTCCTCCAGCATTAGTATCTGCAAAAAAAGGCTGAATGTTTCTTAAAGTATTTTCACCAGTAGTACTGTATCTATTGTGACCAATACCATAATTCCCTGGCAAACTTTTTAATACTTTTTCCTTGTTAAAATTATCACCAACTAAGCCAAATCTTTTTTCTGAATAATATTTTTTTCCATCAAAAGTTACTATTCCACAACCTTCTTGTCCTCTATGTTGTAATGCGTGCAAACCTAAAGCAGTAAGAGCAGCAGCGTCATTACTATTGCTTATACCAAATACACCACACTCTTCTTTTAATTTTGGATTATAGTTCTTCAATTTTTTCTTTAGAATCTTGATATTTTTTTTCATTAGGAAACTCTTTAATTAGATAATTACTACCTTTTTCTATCCATGGAAAGGCGTATGATTTATCTAAATTAATTGGCCATTTATTATAATTATAAACGATATCAATAGCCGAAAAAATCAAAACACAGACAACATACCCCCTAATAAAGCCAAAAAAGAATCCAAAAATAGAATCAAGGCTACCCAACCCAGAATACTTAACAGCCTTACCAATCCCCTTGTTAACCATTAATATAATAAAAATAACTAAAATAAAGATTGTAACACCCAAAGCTACATCAAGCACATATTCACTATCAATTACATTTTTAAAATAAGGCTTAATTTTAGGAAATAAAATTAGAGTTACAATGTAGGCTAAAACCCATTTGGAGGCAGCAAGCATACTTAAGACAAAACCTTTTCGATAACATTTAATTACAGATAAAGCAGTGATGATCAAAAAAATTAAATCTATAGCTGAGATCACATCAAAAAAATTCTTTAATGAGTCAAGCATAATGGAGTTTTATTCTCCAAAGGGTTTACTAATTAAAATAAGTGACGGAAGTAATGTCAAAACGGAAATCATGGCTAACAACATGGCTATACCAGTAAATACGCCAAAATAAATAGTGGGTATAAACTTAGAAAACACTAAAATTGAAAACCCAAAAACAATAGTTATTGATGTGTTTAAAATTGCAACACCAACTGTAGAATGACAAAGTTTTAAAGTTTTATTGTAATCTTTACTTTTAATAAATTCTTCTTTAAATCTATAAATGTAGTGGATACTATTATCTACAGCTATACCAATTGTAATTGCTGCGATAGTTATAGTCATCATATCTAAGGGTATTCCTAGTAACCCTATAATCCCTAAAATAAAAAAAGCAGCAATGAAATTGGGAACCACTCCAATTAAAGATAATTTGATATTTTTAAATAGAATTATAAACATTGCAAAAATACCAATCATAACCAATCCTAAAGTTAATATTTGAGATTTGAAAAGACTCTGAAGTAAATTATTAAACAATATTAAAACTCCAGCAAGTTTAAATTCATCTTTATTTAAGTTTAATTTATTTTTTAGGTCGTAATTAATTTGTTTAATTAAATCATTTCTTCTTAATCCATCCTGAGAGTCTATAATTCTTAGACTAATTCTTGCTTCATTATCTTTAATTGAAATATAAGGATCAATGATTTCTTTTTTAATACTTTCTGGTATTTTAGAGTAGAGAACACCGATTTCCAAACTACCTAGAGGCTTATTATTATTTAATTTTGTAGCAACTTCAATAATTGAACTAAAAGATAAAACTTTACCTACAGGAAGCAATCCATCAAGATAGTTATGTACAGCCTCAATTTTGTCAATTTTATCTCTAGTAAACCAATATTTTTCATCATTTTTATTTTCATCTTCTCCCCAATCTTCAAAATCATCATCTTCATTAATCTTAAGTTTTTCTTTTTTAGGGAATTTTAAAATAACTTCCAGTGGTGTAGTTCCACCTAACTTTTCATCTATAAGTTTCATACCCTTATATATCTCGGTATTTTTGCTAAAATAATTTATAAAACTATTTTCTACTTCGAGACGACTTATACCAACTACACTAAGAATAATAACTAAGCCTGTTAGTGTAAATATTATATTTCTATTATTAATAGAAATTTTTGAAAAAAAAGAAGTAATTTTTGAATCACTATCTTCTTTAATATTTGTATTGTTGTCTGAAACAAAACTCAAAAGCGTAGGTAATAATGTAAATGTAATGATAAAAGATGTAATTAACCCAAAGGTCATCATCCACCCAAAATCTATAATAGGTTTAATACCACTAAAAATTAAAGATAGAAAAGCAAACACAGTTGTTAATACTGTATAAATAATTGGCCAAAACATTTTATCCATTGTCATAGAAATGATTTCATAGTTACTTGAATTTGGAAGGTCATTTTTTAATTGTAAAAAACGTGTACTTATGTGAATATTCATCGCCATTGTTAAGATTAGCATTAAAGCAATAAAATTTGAGGAAATTACTGTTACTTTCCATCCTAAAAGTCCAAGAAGACCAGTCATAATTAATACAGAGAAAAAACAACTACTAATTGGAATTATAATCCATATTAATTTTCTAAAAACAAACCAGAGAGTAGCAATTATAAACAAAAGTACACCCAAACCAAAAACAATAATATCACTTTTAATAAATGACATCATGTCATCAGCTATCATAGGAATTCCTCCTAGATATATTTTTCCTATATCATCATAACTTTTAATAATTTCTCGCATTTGAATAATATTTTCATGATTTTTTTTCTTTAAAGCATCTTTATAAATTTCCGTTTCTTTTTTGTTTTTGCCTTGTAGTTGTTTAAGAGTTTCATCTTTTTTTATATAAACTATAATTCCACTTGTATTTCCATCTTCACTAATTACAAAATTTCTGAATACAGGACTATTTAAGATTTCAATAAATCCTCTCTCTTTGTCAACACCTTCATCTTTTAATGTTGTAAAGTTTTCTAATCGTTCTTGAAGGGGTGAATCAGAATTGTCTAATAAGGGAATGTCTAATAGTGTAACCACACTATGTACCCAATTTAAACTTTGAATTTTATATTTTAAGCTTAACAAATTATTAATTGAAGACTCAGAAATCATTCTTTCATTTGGAGTGTAGGTTAAGACCAGAAAATCTTTAGATCCATATCTATTTGTTATTTCATTTAAGTATTCAAGATCGGGATCACCTTTAATTAAAAGAGTTTCCGATGATGCATCTAATCTAAAATCTTTAGAAAAATATCCAAAGCTTAATAGGGCGGCTATTAATAATAAAAAAATTAATTTTGGATTTTTAAGTACAGTATTTTGATAAAAATTAGAAACCATCTAATATTATTTATATTTGATATTAGTAACTTTGAGTATCTTTATCTTTAAATTTAGTAAACATTGCTTCAAACTCTAAATCAATGTTACCAGTAGGTCCATGTCTTTGTTTAGCTATTATAATTTGAGCTAAATGAGCTATCTCACTCATTTTTGCTTGCCATTCAGCATGCTCTACAGTGGCGGTTTGTGGTTCTTTTCTTTCTAAATAATAGGCAGCCCTATAAACAAACATAACAACATCAGCATCCTGCTCAATTGATCCAGATTCTCTTAAATCTGATAATTGAGGTTTATGATCATCTCTCTGCTCAACAGCTCTTGATAATTGAGATAATGCAACAACAGGCAATTTTAATTCTTTTGCAATTGCTTTAAGACCTTGAGTTATTTGAGAAATTTCTTGAACTCTACCATCTCTATTGTTGATAGAACCTGTCATTAACTGGATATAATCTACAACAATCATATCTAATCCAAATAATCTTTTTATTCTTCTTGCTCTATTACTCATTGCAGCAATACTAATGGCTGGCGTTTCATCTATGTACAAAGGTAACTCTGAAATATTTTTAGAGGTTTCAATAAATTTATCAAATTGTTCATCTGAAATTTTTCCCCTTCTAATATCATTTGATTTAATTCTAGATTGTTCTGCTAAAATTCTTGTAGACAGTTGTTCTGAGGACATTTCTAAAGAAAAGAAAGCGATAGAAGATTTTTTTCCACTTTCTTGCAATTTTTGAGCTGCATTAAAGGCTATATTTGTTGCTAAAGCTGTTTTACCCATGGATGGACGACCCGCTATAATAATTAAATCTGAATTATGAAGCCCCCCAAGTCTATCATCTAAGTCTCTTAGACCAGTTGGAACACCAACTATACCTTCATCATTTTTATATGCAGCTGAAGCCATTTCAATAGTTTGTCTCATTGCCTCATCAAACTTTACCAAGGTGGAGTTAAAAGAGCCTTTTTCAGCAAGATCAAACAATAATCTTTCAGAATTTTCAATTATATTTTGACCACTAACATTTAAATCATTCAGTTTAGCAGAATCTATAGTAGTTTCTGAAATCTTTACAAGCTCTCTGCGCACAAACATATCATAAATAATTCTTGAGTACTCTATTGCTTGTCTCGAAGATGTAGAAAATTTTGTAACCTTGACCAAATATTCAGGAACATTTAATTCATCTTTTTCATTTTCAAAATAGTTTTTTAAAGTAATCGGATTTGCAAGCATCCCTTTGTAAATAAGACTTTCAATTGCAGAAAAAATTTTTTGGTGCATAGGATCATAAAAATTAATACTTGATATAATTGTATTTATTTCATCAAATATTTCATTTTGCACTAGTATTGATCCAATTACTGATTGTTCTGCTTCAATATTATTGGGTAATTCTCTAAAACTATCTTTAACAATGCTTAAGTTATTTTCCATTTATAAATAATATATAAAAATAATTTAAAAAAAATAATTAATATCTGTTGGGGAAAAAATTGTATAATTATTGGATAGTATCTGCTGCAGTCACGTTAATGGTAATTTCAGAGTCTATTTCTGAGTGTAAAGCAATTTTAATCTTAAATTTACCAAGTGATTTTATTTCATTTAAAGGTTGTATCATTGAAGGCTTGATATCAATTTTATCTATTTCTTGAATCAGCTTAGATATTTCAGTTGGTTTAACTGATCCATAAAGCTCCTTGTTTTCAGTACTTAATTTTTTTATTAAATATTCTTTGCCATTAATTATTTCTGATACTTTTTTTGCTTCTTTCTTTTTTTCAGTATCTTTTTTTCCTAAATCTGTTTTAATTTTTTCAACTTCAGCAATATTTTCTTTAGATGCATAAAGAGCTTTTTTGGTTGCAATTAAGTAGTTTCTTCCAAAACCTCTTTTTACTTCTATTATTTCACCAATAGAACCAATTCTTCGTAAGTTTTCTAAAAGAATAACTTTCATTTAAATCAACGCTAAGTTTCGAGCTCTTTTGATGGATAAAGATAACTCCCTTTGTTTCTTTTGACAAACATTTGTAATTCTAGATGGTAATATTTTTCCATTTTCGGACATATATTTTTTAAGTAACCTAATATTTTTATAGTCAACTGATGGCGCTCCCTTTATTGACAGAGGGCAAGATTTTTTAAATTTATATTTGTTAGGATGAAATATGCTTAATTTAGCAAAGTTACTTTGTTGATTTTTTTTATTCCCTGCTCTTTTTTTTATTGGCATAATTAATTTCTGTTATATTCTCTTTTTTCGTATTCTTTTTTTTCAAATTCTTCTTTTTTAGAAAAATAGTTTGCTTCTAAATCAAATTTTTTAACTTTTACTGTCATGTATCTTAAAAGCTTCTTATCTAGGATTTCATTTTTTTCTAGTTCTTTAATAATTTTTCCACTTCCTTTAATCTTTAAGTGTATATAGCTACCTTTTTTATTTTTTTTTATTATATAAGATAGGTTTAAAAGGCCCCAATTTTCAGTCTGAACTATTTCACCATCATTTTTTTCTACAATTTTGGAATATTTTTCTGTTAATTGCTTTATTTCAGCAGCACTGGTATCCTGTCTAGCTACAATTGTATGTTCGTATAAATTCATATTTGTTCTTTAATAAAAAGTGAGGATATACTATTATAAACCTTTAATTACAACACTTAAAACCATAATAAATTTTATATATTTAAATGTTTTCTGTTATTTTTCCAGGTCAAGGCTCACAATTAGTGGGTATGGGTAACGAGTTTTATCAAAAATATGAATTAATTAAAAATTTGTTTAAAGAGGCCGATGAAACACTGGGCTTTTCAATATCCAAGTTAATTTTAGAAGGTCCCAAAGATAAATTAGATTTAACTGAAAATACTCAACCAGCTATATTTTTATTAAGTTATTCAATATTTAAACTAGTTAAAACTGAATTTAATATAGATCTAAATAAAGCAAATTTTTTTGCTGGGCACTCACTTGGTGAATATTCTGCATTAGCATCAGCTGGAGCTTTATCATTTTCAGATACATTAAAAATTTTAAAAATTAGAGGAAAGGCAATGCAAAGCTCTGTTCCAAAAGGAGTTGGAGGAATGGTTGCAGTTTTAGGATCTAAAATTGAGATTATAGAGAATATTATTGAAGAAAATAAAAAAAAATATGAATGTTTTGTTGCCAATGACAATTCAGAAGGCCAAATAGTTTTAAGTGGAAATATTATTGATATAGAAAAAATGATGATAGATTTACAATCTAATAATATTAAAAATATCAAGCTTCCAGTAAGCGCACCTTTTCATTGTAAATTAATGAATAAAGCAACAGTGGTGATGAAAGAAGAAATTTCTAAGCTAAATTTTGAAGAACCTGACAATACACTTATCTCTAACGTAACAGGAAAAGAAATACCTGATATAAAAGAGTTAAAAGACTTATTAGTTAAACAAATTGAAAGTAGAGTACGTTGGAGAGAAAGTGTCTTGTTGATGATTAATAAAGGAGTGAGACAATTTATTGAAATCGGACCAGGCAAAGTTCTATCAGGTTTAATAAAGAGAATTGATAAAAAAGTTAAAGTTAGTGCAATAAATACCGAAGAAGATATAAAGTTAATTAATATTAATGAGTAATTTAAAAGATAAAAACATTATTGTTACAGGGGCTTCGGGAGGTATTGGAAACTCGATAGTTGAAAAATTGCATGAAAATGGTGCAAACATTTTAGCTACTGGAACTAGGCTTGAAAAGTTGGAGGAGTTAAAACAAAAATTTAACAATATCAAAATACTTAAATTTGATATCTCTCAACACAAAAAAATTGAAGAATTTATAAATAATGCAACTGATGAATTGGGAGGATCTCTTGATTGCATAGTTAACAATGCCGGCATTACAAAAGACAATCTAACTATTAGAATGAGCTTAGAAGAATGGACGGAAGTAATAAATATAAATTTAACTTCGACATTTTTGATGAGTAAATATTCAATTAAAAAGATGCTTAAAAATAAATCAGGAAAAATTATTAATATTACTTCTGTTGTGGGTCATACAGGTAATGTGGGTCAGGCAAACTATACTGCTTCAAAAGCTGGAATAGTAGCAATGTCAAAAAGTCTTGCTATTGAATATGCAAAAAAAAATATAAATGTAAACTGTATATCCCCAGGGTTTATCAATACCGCTATGACAGATCAAATAGATGAAAAATTTAAACAGGCTATATTAGCAAGAATTCCATCTAATAGATTGGGAAAACCTGAAGATGTAGCTAATGCCGTTGTTTTTTTAAGCTCTACTGAATCTGATTACATTAATGGAGAAACTATTCATGTTAATGGAGGCATGTATTTGGGTTGACAAAACTACTTTTTAATCTATTAACGAATTATAACAAAAAGGAACTTTTATGTCAGAAGATATTTCAAGCAAGGTTAAAAAGATTGTTGCAGACCATTTAGGTATAGATGAAGCCAAAGTTCAAGATGATTCAAGTTTTATTGATGATCTTGGTGCGGACAGTTTAGACACAGTTGAATTAGTAATGGCTTTCGAAGAAGAATTTGGATCAGAGATTTCAGATAGCCAAGCAGAAAAAATTTTAACTGTTGGCGATGCAATTAAATTTATTCAAGGTAAAAGTAATTAGACCAATTAAATGTCCATAAAAAAAGATGGGATAATGGTAATTTTATCATCCCCATCTGGGGCTGGTAAAACAACGCTTGTAAAACTTATATCTAAAGATAAAAGTTTTAAAACATCAATTTCTCATACTACAAGAAAGCCACGACCTAACGAAGTTTCAAATGAAGACTATTATTTTGTTGATAATAAAAAATTTGAAAAGTTAATAGAGAATGAAGAATTTTTGGAATATGCAAAAGTTTTTAACCATCTATATGGAACAACAAGAACACCAGTTATAGAAAAATTAGAAAAGGGTGAGAATGTAATTTTTGATATAGATTGGCAAGGTGCAGATCAAATCAAAAATAAAAAATTAAATTATAAACTGATCACTTTTTTTGTGTTACCCCCAAGTAAAAAAGTTTTATTCGATAGATTGTCTCACAGAGACATGAAAGATAAACTAATAGTAGAAGAAAGAATGAAAGAATTTAGTAGAGATGTCCTACATTGGATTAACTATGATTATGTAGTTATAAATGATGATCTTAATGAATGTCATGCAAAAATAAATAATCTTATTGAAGCTGAAATCAATAATGGATCAAAAGACTATGATAAAGATTATATAAGGAAACATATTGAAATTTTAACCACTTAAATTTTCATATTCTTCAGTAAGTTTATAATAAATTTCAGGTTCTAAGTTTTGTGGTCTTAATTTTAAATCAATATTAAATTTTTCAGAAATTTTTTTTGTATCTTTAAATATTTGATTAAAGGGTTTTTTAATCATTTTTCTTCTATGACTAAAAAAAATACGTGTAATCATCTCTAGGTTTTTAGCTTCATTTAATTCAAAAAAGTTTATCTTAGGAGTAAAAAATAATAGTGAACTATCTATTTTTGGTCTAGGAGAGAAGCTTTCAGGTTTTATATCTATAATTTTTTTTACATTTAGTTTCCAATTTGATAAAATAGATAATCGTCCATAATTTGAAGTATTATGTTTGGCAATAATACGATCAGCAACTTCTTTTTGAAACATTAAAATAAGACTTTCAAACCAAAAATTTTTATTCAAATTAACAATCCATTTTGAAAGTATTTCAGTTGATATGTTGTATGGTAAATTTCCAAAAACAATTAATTTTTCTTTTGAAATATTATTTTCTTTAATTTTTAAAACATCATCATTTATAATATTTATTTCATCATTAAACTTTTCAGCTAAAAGTAGAGATAAATCATTATCTTTTTCAACAACATAAACTTTTTTTGGTAATTTTTTTAAAATATGAGATGTTAAATTTCCACTACCGGGACCAATTTCTAATACTTCCTTATTTTTTATGTCGACAGTATCTACTATTTCTTCAAGTACATTACGATCTATTAAGAAGTTTTGACCTAAACTTTTTTTAGCTTTAATAAACACTTATTTATCCAAAAATTTTAAAGCTTCAATTAAACTTTGAGGATTAGATAAATTTTTACCCAACATAGATGTATTCGGACCATGATCTGGAGATATTCTTATAAAGGGTAATCCTAAAGTTATATTTATTGCATTAAATCCAAAAAGAGTTTTGATAGGCACTAATACCTGATCATGGTACATGCCAATAATTACATCATATTTTTTAGATTGTTCTTTCATAAATATTGTATCTGCAGCAAAAGGACCTTTGACCATATTTTTTTTTTTTACTAGATATTTAATTGCAGGTCTTATAATTCTATCTTCTTCACTTGATTTAAAGTTGCTTTCACAATGTGGGTTTAATCCTGTGACTCCAATTCTAGGATTTTTTTTGAATCTTTTTTTGTAAAATTCTGTAATTAATTTTACATGATTGATTATTTTTAGTTTAGATAATTTTTTATGAACTTCTTTTAAAGGCAAGTGAGTTGTTAAAGGACTTACAGATAATTTTTTATTATAAATTAACATAGCAACTTTATTCTTTCTATTTGTTCTATTAGACAGATATTCAGTGATACCTAGATGCTTTTGTTTCAAAAAATTTTTTTTTGAAATAGGGCCATTAATTAAACCAGAGCATTTATTTTTTTTTATAAGTTTAAGGCCCACATCAAAACATTCCGATATATATAAATTTGATTTATCAGAAATTTTTTCAAAAACCCTCTTAAATGTGAAATTAACATTTATTAAATTAATTTTTTTATTATTGTAACTATTTAGTTTAAAATTTTTTAAATTCAGTAAATTAATTTTAAAATTAAAATTTAACTTCTTCATTTGTAGAAGTATTAATTTTTTTGAACCAATTAATATAATAGGTTTTCTAAAATTATTATTTTTTATAGTTTTAAAGAAAAGTTCCAAAAACACACTATATGGTTCTCCTGCAATAACTATTATTGGTTTATAATTCACTGATTGACGTGTTTATCTTAATTTTATTATAATAAATTTTAGAAAATTTTTCTAATTGTCTATTTTGTTCAAACAGAACCATCTTTGAAAATTCTTTTTTTTTATCGATTTTATTTTTTTCTTTTTTTATGTTATCAACTTTTAGTATTAAATAAGAATTACCTATTTGTACTTTTTTGGAAAATTCACCAATTTTTAATTTTTTTATTATATTAACTATTTTATTAGAAAGATTATCTTCATCAACCCATCCTATATCCCCTCCAAATTTGGCACTATCACCTACACTATATATATTAGCTGTATTTTTAAACCCAATATCCATAATACTCTGATGAATTTTTTTTATTGTTTTATTTAAGGGTTCATCTTTTCTTTTATCAAAAATTATTTCTGACAATTGATAACTTGTATTTGTTTCAGATATTATATTTTGATTAATTCTCTTTTTTAAAGCATCATTATTTATAGTAACTTGATTTTTAAATTTTTCATATATCAATTGATTCCAAACAGTTTCTATTTCAATTTTTTTTTTAATATCTTGTATTGTCAAATTATAATTACTTAGGTATTTTTCAAATTCATCTTCATTATTTAATTGTAGTTTTAAATAAAAATCTTTAATTACTTTATCTAAAAATGGGTTGTTTTGATTAAGTGTAAAGTATTTTAAAAGTTCAATTTTTTTTACAGTTTCTTTAATTATTGAATTTTTTGCTATTTCTAATATTTTTGTGTCACTTAGTTTCGTTAGCTCATTGTTTAAAGCAATCAAATAACTTGATTCATTTTCTACATCAATATTTGTAATTATTTCATCATTTATTTTATATTTTACAAAAACACCTTCTATTGAGTACGATTTAAAATTAAGATTTATTATCAATATTATAATTAAAATTAATATTTTTTTATTTATCATTGTTTTAAGTTTGGAGTGCTTGTTTGACCAAAAGGCACAATGGTTAGTTTAAAGAAAATACTTTCTTCTGGTACTAAACTTCTATCAGTATAATAGTCTTTATTATATTCTATGGCTGCTATTAGACAATCATTACGGTATTGATATATAAGATTGTAATATTCGGTAAGCTTAGTTTTCTTATTTTGTCTAGTTTCAAAACTTAGACTCTTGCTATCATTTACAATGTAAGAAGTTTTATTAGTTATATAGCTTTCACTATTTGGTGTATTATTTTCATTTAAGTATTCAAATGTACTTATAAAATTGTTAACTTTGAATTGAGTACCTAGCAGTTGATAATTATTTTTTGTTAAATTGTTATCTAATGAAAAATCATAATTTATTTTAATGATATCATTAGGGCTGTAATTTAAGCTACCTACAATATCTGAGGTTTTATTTCCAATAGTACTATTTCTTGGTAAGTTTTCATTCTTTTTTGGTCTGAATATATTGGCAATTTTAGCACTAAAAATTTCTTTATTTGAATTATTTGTTTTAGAAAATTCTGTACCAAAGGTTAATGAGGCACCACCCTCAACTGCTTCATTGTTTCCTATTCTATTTAAGCTAAATATATTATTTATATCAATTCTTCTGCTGTCATTTCTCATATTCTTATTACTATTTGGACTTAATTTTAATGATATTTTTGGTTTTAGAATATTTGTATAATATTTATCTTTTTTAATTAGAGGATATGAGGAGTTAAGCTCAAAAATTGAAGAGAATGAATGACTCATCTTATTGCCATATCTATCTGAGTTACTTGCGTCACTGTTAGTATTTTTTATTACAAAATTATAATTATTTTTAAGTCCATTATTTAAAATTTTAGAATTTGAATTAAAAGTAAAATCATTAATTATGATTTTTTCAAAAATATTAGTGTTATAATTTTTCATATATCCTGATGAATTAAGTGCAAAGTTACCATCCAAGTTTGTATTATTGTTAATTTTTTTAAATAAATCATAGCTTGGATAAATAAATTCATACCTATCACTTTTTTTTTCCACAGCTAAATTTTCAAATACTTGAAAACTTGTATTAAAAGATAAATCATCTCTATAAGCACCAATCCCCAAAGAGGATGTTAGTACAGAACCATCATTTATAATGGGTGACTTCATCTTGTGTTTTTTTAAATATGTATCGTTCGATGTTTGTTGTAATTGTAAAATTAAATTACTTTCATCAAAATTCTTAAAATCAAGTTTACTAGTTGTTTTAGAAAAAAAATGACTTTTAGTTGTTTCATTTTTCTCAGTAGCAAAACTAAAATCAATAATGTGATCAGATTTTTTGTTTACTTCCCTATATTCGGTCTGTAGTAACATTTTTTCGTTAGAATAAAATCTTGGTCTTAGTGTTAAATCTTTATTAATAGATATGACGTGATAATATGGGATATTAAAAGAAGCTCCTAAACTAGAAGAATCTTCAAATGAAGGCATCAAAAATCCAGATTGTCTCTTAACAGTAGGATCAGGATGAAAAAATTTAGGAAAATAAAATATTGGTTTATCATAAATTTTTAACCATGCATCTTTATAGTAAATCATTTTTTTTGACTTATCATGAGTGATTTCTTTTGCTGAAAGCTGCCAAGGTGGACAGCTATCATTTCTTTTACAAGTGGTAAATACACCTTTAGTAATTTTTGTAACATTTTTATCATTTAATATTGAGGCACCCTTAAGTCTAGGTTCATTATTTTTTTGAAAAG
>Ga0307986_10001156_pt1 | contig 19366 bp, 8 predicted proteins | sample EllFjometageno82_FD_203170 | JGI IMG/M metagenome (GOLD analysis project Ga0307986, IMG submission 203170) | Marine microbial communities from Ellis Fjord, Antarctic Ocean - #82 | ecosystem: Environmental > Aquatic > Marine > Unclassified | place: Southern Ocean | collected 2014-10-09
TAGGTCAGTAGATACATCACTAATTTGTGTCAAAGTAGGTGGGACTGCGGCTGAAGCAATTGGAGCAAATTGTATCAGCGGATTAAGCAATACTTACCAGTTTAGTCGTCAATCTGGAAACTATATTTTGATTGTAAATATAACAGATTATGCAGGTAATAACCGGATTTCAACCTTCAATTTAACACACCACACTACTTCCCCCACCATCTCATCGTCAATCGCATCTGTTTTGAGACCAGGAGCCTCTCAAAGTTACAGTTATTCAAGCACATTACCAGCCACAGTGGAACTAAAATGGGATGGGAATCTAATACAAGACCAAGGTGGATGGTTCATTGTTCCTTCGGGAAGTGGATATCGTATTATTGCAGTTAATGTCACTGACGTATTAGGCCTTTCATCCGAAAATTCTTGGAATATAACACTGGATGGAAACCATCCCTCAATCTCTTTGGAAGGGGATTTCTATTCGAATTCAAACTTTGGTACAAATACGACATTATTCATTAATTCTAGCGATACTATTTCTTTAATATCCAATATTACAATAACTGTTAATTCCAATTCCAACTCATGTCAAAAGCATTGGAATCCAATAGATGATGAATTTTCGTTTAATGGAACATTGAGTTCTATTTTCTCTTCACTTTCATGTCCTATATTATTGAGTAGTAACTTGCCAGTAACTATCAATCTTTCTACTACTGATTCTATCGGAAATAGCGGTAATAGTGTATTTTTGATGAATTACCATGGAAAAATATTGAATCCGAATTGGACATCAATCAATACGGTGCAGGGGTCAACCTTTGTGTGGTCTAGTAATTATTCAACCCACACTTGTAATCAAGGTTTAGGAACTATAATCTCATTAATCAGTTTGAATTGGAGTGGCAGTTCTGGAATTATTAGTAATAATAATTTAACTGAAATTACAAGCAGTGGGGTGAGTAATTGCATGGTTACAGACATGTTTGGAAATAATGCATCCAGCCATTTAAACATTGCATATGACTTAACCTCCCCTTCAACTTCAATCACTTGGCCTTCTACATCCTATGGTACTTATGTGAGAGCCGGAGGTAATCCATTTACTCTGTTGCCAGTAGATTCTGAAACAGGTATTTCATCAATTAAATACTGTATTGACACACTTCCTTGTACCCCTAACATGTTGACATCAGGTTCTGTAGCAACTCCTTCCGCTGATGGTAATTACACACTCTATGTTAGCGTAAGAAATGGTGTTGGCCTCACAATCTATACAAATTTCTCTTTCATCTCAGATGACAATTACCCTACGAGTAATGTCGTAAATGATGCAAATACAACTCTTGATTCTTCCATCATTTATGTTGGCCCATCAAATCCTATGATTGAGATCTCCATGTTTGATAATTATTGTATTAATGGAGGAATTATGGAATGGGACAACGGTAATATCTCCATTACATACCAATCATTGCAATCCATACCGTCGACTGCAACATGGCTAAGAATTGATGCGATCGATTGTGTAGGTCATACTTCTTCAGCTAATTTTTCTATTCAGCGAATAAGTCAAATAATTCCTTTATCAGTCTCAGTGCATGCGAACGATTCTATGGATGTCGTGATCCAACCTTCACGATACCTTCACGATGGTAATTTCACCCTTATTCTCACCTCTCTCCATTCTGTAGAAGTGGGTATCTCTTGCGATTCTTCTTCAGTTTACAGTTGCACTAATTCGAATATCAGTAATTCGTTTGAGATTTCCATTTATTCAATTTCCATTTCTGAACAATTAATGTTTTCCTTCATTGATAGTTTAGGTAATACTATGACTCAGTCGGTCAATATTTCTGCGGATACTACGAATGGTATTTGTGTGGCAGAAGAAAGTGCTACATGGAATGAGACTACGATAACTCTCCCTAGTTCACGTTCCTCGGTATACTCTTGCACAGATGACCTCGCTGGGATCAGAAGTGTCGCCTGGCAAGATTCTAATGGAACAATTGCTTGGTCACTCTTACAAAATAATTTATGGAATGCGCCACCTCCTATGAGCAATTCAAGTTTGTTAGTCATTATAGATGAAGTTGGGAATGTATTTTCAACATCCTATAGTTTCGAATTTGATGATCAACCCCCAAATCTATTCATTTCACCGATTCATAATTCAATTTCATTCGATGAAGGCGTTTCTCGTTCAGATGCGTCATTTATAATCTCATGTAGCGATACATATTCGGAGTCATGTTTGATTGATGTAATGATTAGCGATAGCAATACCGGGCAGAACTTATCTACTTTAATGAAGTTCAATGTGATTGGGAATATCAGTATCCCATTATCTGCTCTCGGTTCTGTAATTAGAATTGAAATAAATACTGTAGATGAAATCGGAAATCGCTATTCCTTATCCAGGCAATTCCAGATTGATGATGATGAACCGTTGATTGAAATAGAAGTTTATTCTCAATTTTCTGGGAATGCATTACCACACGGAATTATTTCGCATGAGGGGGTAATCTCACTCATAAATTTGGAAACGCTGGATGTCAATTATTCAATGTCAGGTGGAGTTGTTATGACTTGTATATCACCCTATTCAGCCATCATATACTCCGGTGCATTGGAAAATGAATACGACTTGACTGATTTCAACTTCTTTAATTGTGAGCAGTTTAGTTTTGAGTTATTTGCAAGTGATCACGTTGGAAATACATTCGAAACAATTTTATTCTACTCCATAGATAAGTTTCAGCCTTTAGTGAGTTATTATGTCAATCCATCCTGCTCATGGGATGCTGGAACTCATTTGGATGCCCAATCAAATTGTGCTGTTTTCGTGAATCTTACTGATGATCAAGCATCAAACCTTTCCTCTCCCTTCTTAGTGACATTAATGATAGATGGAAATATTGTACGGACACATTATTTGCATGATTCCATAATTATTGATTTATCGGATTACCCTGATTCATCGGTTTCAATATCTGTCTCAGGTTCAGATAGAGTCGGGAACCAAGTTGCGACTAATAACCTCAATGTAGTTACATTGGATGAAATAACTCCGAGTTGGAATGGAATTATTTGTGCAGAAAATACAGTTTGTAATTGGTCTGGACAGATTATTGCGGCATCTCTTAACGAGACCATTGAAGTTAACACACCTTATCTACAAGCCCCGATAACTGAATTTGAAATTATTTTTGAGAATGCAATTGAGGAATATCACTTTTCATCAAATAACTTTTCAGCGAATAGCCTTCCTGATGGTGCCTACATGATGACGCCCATATTCATAGATGCAGCCGGTAGAGAATATCGGCCTGGAAGTTTATCCTTTGTTTATGATAATCAACCACCTATTATTGAAGTACTTGAAGCACAATCCAATGGAATAATTAACGGCTCTATGATTTTGTCATGTGATATTTGTGAATTAGTTTGGCGAGTAAATGAGATTACCAGTTTCACTTCTACCACGAACCATGGTCTATTTTCTTCTGGAAATGAACAATACCGACTTTCTACAGCCACTCTTGGGCAGAACATGATTGTAATTTCAGCAGTTGATGCATTTGGTAGGATTTCAAATCTAACATATTACACAACACCTGTAAGAACGACAGTTATTAATCCAGTTGAAGACTTACTGAGTACCAACGATGTTAATTTGCAATGTGTGGAGACTGGTTCGATCAATGATGTTCGTCAAGTGACATGCTTATGGAAAAGAAAAGAATCAAGAGTAGATACGCTCCCCATCCGAATAGAAGTCGAAATTGATCAAAAGGAATTGCGAGAAATTAAATTTATTATTTATAAATCTGGAGGTGGGATAGAAACATTAGATGTTGAGGATGGAATGATCACACTTCCAAATATTCACCATTATGACAACTCCTTTGAATTACAATTGTCTGATAAATATTCAGAAGTGAATAAAATACAATTCAATTTGATCGAACATTTATCTGCTTGGTCGGATATACAATTTATCGACCCAGAATTATCTGAAGAATCCTTCAATTCCAACTTTGAAATATTGATTACACCTCCAAGTCTTGAAAATGAGTTTTATCTCATTCAACGAGGAGTTCTCAACATTAACGATTTATTTAGTTGTGATTCTTTTTATTCCTTTTCCCGGCTCAATGATGTATCAGTACATATCGAATCTAGCAATTGTCAAATAAATTCAGAGTCGATGAGGCTATTGGAAAATGGAAGTATATCTTTCTATGCCAACATAAATCACACTGGGGTTAGAAATTCAAGCGCAAGTGAATTGAATGAACATTCTTATCCATTGTTTAATCTTGAATACTACTCACTCGAGATATCATATTCTGATTATTTAGGAGTTAATTCACAAACGAATAGCGATGAGTTAATGATTCGAGATATTACGCGAGCAGAAGATAGGATTTCTACTTTCAATGACAATTTTAAAAAGAACTGCCCTCTTGGTACTAGCTCTCATGTTTGGCCGAATTCAGATGGGTTCTTGCAAAGTCAAGTAACCTCTCCACTTTCAGAATGCACTGCTGTAATTGAGGATCTAGATGGGATATATCGAATAGTGTGGGAATTTACCTTCAGCGAAGGGGATAAAAAATACGAATTGGAAATAGATTGCCGTTCGCCGTATTTCCCGCAAGATTGGAATTTTAAGGAGGCAATTGATGCACATTGGTGTCAAGAGCCATCAAATGTATTCCCTTCGGGAGTATACGATGTCACAATTAGGCCTTTGATTGTTGATGAATCTGTATACTTCCGAAATCCAGAAGGGTACACCTTGACTGCAGGGGGTAGAAATGCCAAACCAATTTTTGAAAATGGATGCACAGATCTTCAGGATTGTCAATTTATTGAATATTCATTGGATAATGTGGTTGTGTCATCAAGTTTAGACCCAAGTACAGAAGTAGAAAACAGTAAAAAGTTAGTACAAACTGCAACTTCCTTTGTTGAAAATCAAACATTCGATGCGATTCTTATTCTAGCGATTTTGTCTTTACTCGGATTAATATTTTCAATCTACAATAAAGTTAAAAAATCGCGACAATATGTTTTAGTTCAAGGTGAAAATGAAAGTGAATCTTCAGCAGTGCCGATAACTACGATAGAGCAAGTACGCTCAGATTACTATTGGGATGAGCAACGTTTGGCAAAAATAGTTTTAGATTATGGGATTGAAGATAAAGAAAGATTCCTCATCCATGCAACAAAATATGATGTAAATAGTGATGGGTACCTTTCTCAAGAAGAATTTATTCCGGCAGCTGAAGCATGGGGTGGAAACACGTATTCCAAATGGACAGTCGTGCAATTAAAGGCTGAACTGAAGCTAATGAATTTGCTAGTTAGTGGCAATAAAGAACAACTAATTACCAGACTCACAAATGCGAAATCTAAAGAGAAAGAGAAATTAGAATCTGAAGAAGAGCCTGTAATAATCGACGAAGAAGGTATTGGAGGACTTGGCAGCGCGGTCAACATCCAATTGCCCTCAGAATCTGAAGAAGGCGAACAATCTCAAGAAGGAAATGAGTCCTCTAACGAAGAAGAGGGGGATGATTCTGAAGATGATATCGACGTCGGTTCTCATATTGGCCTCACTGTTGATGGAAAAGAATACTTTGGAATCATAATTGAGTTTGAGGACGATGACGATCTTGTTACGATTAAGGAAGACGGTACTGGTGATGAAGTAACCGGATACCAAGATAAGATGTTCTTAGAATAATAATGCCCATAGCATTTATTGTATTGAATTATCAGTCTATACCCAGTTTGTGGTTGTATTGTATGACAAGAAGAAAGTGTTCGTTACTTTGAATATGGGAAATCATTCACTACAATACATTTAGCTAAAGAGGTATAAAAACGATGAATTGAATTGGTGATAAGCACTCTTCAGATGGGAGTTTTTATCTACATTGACTTGTAGTGCACTCCATGATGGTAGAAGAGTACGGGCTAATGCTTGCGGTTGTCGGAATTAGTACAGTAGTGGGATTCATTCTCGGTAAATTGTCAACGAATGCTATGAACAATAAAAAAATAGGTCAGCGAATTACTACAAGTGAGATCGAACAGTGGAGAATTAATCCTAGATATTCAACCATATTGGAACAAAAGAATCCCGAAATAGAGGCGAAATCGGAATTGGCAAAATTGTTAAAAATTAAAGATGAGAATTCATCTGAAGTCAAAAGAATTAGAACCGACTTGGCAAAATTTATCAAGGAATTATCGAGCATTCGAGAGGAGGCAAGTTTAATGAAATCACCTGCAGAAAAAGCAGCACAAACGGAAATTGCAATTTCAATGATAATGAGTTCATATTCTGAATTGAGACAAGATGCTGAAGACTGCAATGCAATAAACGTTGGGCATGTACATTCCAAACGTTTTCTCAAATTCATTGTCAATGGTTCTGTAAAACCGGGACTCACTGGGCAGATGAAGAATACGGCAGTCGGGGTGGAAATAGAAAATCCTTTCAAACAGAACCTCTCCTTGATTGCTTCCCAGATGGAAGGAATGGTTTCTGAACACCAAGAGGCGTTTGACTCATTTTTTGCTTTTAACTAGGTGTTGAATTTGCCCCTTCCTCCTCCGAGCACTCTAAGAGTTATTTCAAGGTCCAATTTGTCCGAGAAAAGAATATCCCATCTTCTTGATGAGATGGAACAGAGTCTTCTCTTATTGAAATCGGAAATCGTGCCAGCCAAAAGAGATAGTTTAAACGACTTCATTGAGGTGGAAAACCTCAATGAGGCTATCGTTGTTTACGGTCGTTTAGTTATTGAAATCTCTAAGTTAATTCATTCACAATCACTCACTGCAATTGATGAGATTTTACGGATGGACCACATTTATCTTTCTGGAAAGAAAGTAGAACGAGCAGCTCATGATAGTTCTTCAAACCATAATTTTGATGATCGGTTAAATCGTCTTAAGGAGCAATTAAAGTCATTAGAAAGTTGGTTGGAGGAATAGAAATGGGTTTCGCGTGGTGGATGGATTCATCAAAAATCTCGGTCCCGAGTTTCTTTAAATTTTTACCTCGTAAATATTTACGGGACCTGGAATACGTAAGTACTTCAGAGAAGAATATGTTTGAAAAGCAAATACTTGAATCAAAGAATATACCTTCTAAACTTTCAGATCATTCGGAATGGATTCGGCTTTGTGAATTAGAAAAAGAACAAATGCTCAACAGCATGCTTCTTTGTGTAGAGCAGTGTTTTAGGAATTCTAAAGAATTAAAAGTTCCTCGTTCTCAAGATTTGTTGTCGTCTGAAATATTAGAAGTATTGAGTAGGATTGTAGAAGTTCGTGAAAAGTTAATCCCATAGGGAGGGTCATAATTGACAGATGAAGATGAAAAGGCGGAGACAATCATTGCTCAAATCTTCCACTTTGGGCGTAATCGGGTATCAGTTGTCCTCTATAATCTCCGTTCATTCTCCGCTTCAGGCCTAGGTACATTTTCTATCTTTCTTACATTGTCATTTTTGCTTGTTACAACTACTTTGTCGATTAGCCAATCAATTTTCAATCCCTTTTCTAATTTGAGTCTACTGTATTCAGTTATATTTTCTGTAATCGCAACTTTTTTTGGCCACTACCATGGGATACATTTGTCCCAAGATGGAAGATGGAAACTCATTGTGTTCTTCGCTCCAATCTTTTTCGGTATCTTACTCTTTCTCTTAGCGATTGGGATTCTTGAAATCGCCCCTTCGAACCAGTTTATTGGTGTGTTCGGCTATAGTGTGATACTTCAAATATCTTTACTGGCTGGAATTTTATCTGGTGAAATGGAGAACGCGAATTGGTTAGGACATGCATTATTTATGAGGCATATCAATTCGAAATTGCCTGGAATGGGAATCAAATATCTCCACTGGGATTCTGAAGGAAAATTAAGTTTAGTTGAATCGAGAGACCTTAATCCTCGTTGGAGCGAGTCTGTAAAAACTATTGCTTGTAGAATCGCTGATAAAGAAATACCCTTTTCGCATTTCACACCTGTTTTCTACGAGAACAAGAAAATTTCATCAGCACAATTTGAAGTATCTAGATTATTTGAAAATTTAACTGTGACATGGAAGGATGCTATGTCGAAATATCAGCAATCGATAAAGCATGGGGAAGTTAGAACATCATGGCTTAATTTGGTCCAAATTACGATCCCTACGAATCCTCTTTCAATCACGGTTCAAAATTCTAAAATACCAGTAAAGAGTCAAAGAGTCAAAATTGACGATGAATACCTAATACTTGCATGGCCTCTTCCGAATTTAAGTTGGTATGAGTCAAATCGGACCATTTTCAAATCCAATCTTGATGCACCGGCATTGCACTCAATCCTAATGACGGAAAGTGATTACGACTCCATTTTAGACATTGAACGTGAGATCGCTATGTTCGGGAATCCCGATTTGGCAAACCAGAATGTAAGAGCTAATGTTTTTCGTAGTTATACAAATTTAATGCTATTGCTGTTCGGGAATCTTTCTCAAAGTGGAGGTAATCGTAGTGAATTAAGCAAATTTTGCATACGCTCAACTTCTAAATGGTACAAGTCTTTGATTTCTGAAGATACATTATTTGAAATCTCAAAACTAAATGCTTTTTCAGAGCATAAATCGCTGTTGAACTATATTGCAATCGATGAATGGAGTCTCAAATTCAACGATGCAATCACAGATCCTACGAGTTTATTTCTCTCACTTCATGATAAATTACTTAACCTAATCGCAGAGAATAATCATCCTAAGGAAATCACCGCTTGCATGCAATCAGTTCTGTATTCATGTACCAAGGAAGTTATTATCTCAAACAGTCGTAGCCCGATCGAAAAATCAACTCAAAAATCATCGTATGGGTCGAGACGCGAATTCGGGGTTAATCGTAAAGGAATCATCTTGTCAAGTATCTGTAAAATGAATTTAATTTATTCACTAATTAGTACCCATTCAGGGGGCGGGAATTGATGTCCTCTCCAAAAATATATGAGCAATTGGAAGGTATTTCCGGTTTTAGCAAAAGTTTAGAGAATCTTTCTGACTGTATAAAAGAACTTTCACTTCTTGTTGCTCCCGATGCGAGCGCTGAGTGTAATGAATTCAAGAAAAACCAACTTCATAATTTGCTTTTAGGTGAGAACGCTGAAAGTAATTCGCTACATGATGGTTCAATTGATCCTTACAAAGTGTATGATAGTTTCTTGAAATCTCCTTCAAGTTCAGTGTATTCTCATTTAGGCATAACAAATGTAAGGGATATTGGCTGCCATTTTGATGAATTATCTGATGGTGACGAAGTCTCTATTTTGGATTTGCATACTCATAAAATTGACTGGTGTATCAATTGTTCAACAGATAAAAAAAGTAATAAGGAAAGTTTCAAGAAAGGCAGTGTAAACATGTTTAGTTGTTGGCGCAGAGGGCATAGTTCAGGTAAACTTGGGTTCTTACATCGTTCAGAATTAAGTTTTCGGAACGGTAATATAATCGTCAAAGTAAGTGATATTTTCACTTCTAAAGAATTGCAAGCCATTGCTTATTCTAAATTTAAGCAAAATAATGTAAGAGTGGATGAAAGCATTCTTGATAATGGAACTTCAATGGTTTGTCTTATTCATATCAAGTCTAAAAGAAACAAGGAGACAGATAGGGCCTCCGAGATCAAAGGACTTTTAAATCAACAATTGCTGGTTTCTAAAAATATGAGTTTGGCAAATCCGGGCAACAGAAAAGCAAAAGACGAACCTAAAGACCAAATCCCCCAATACATCGTAAAATTGCTGAATTCAGTACATAATAAATGGCATTTGGACGGACCATCGAATGATAGTAAAGGTCTTCTTGGAATCGCTTTGATTCATAATGAGGATAAATATACTACAAGCCCCGTATTCCAAAATATCTTAGATTCATTTGCTAGAAAGAACAACATTTGGTACCTTGATTCTCCATTTATGGGACTCTCGAACATAATAAAACAAAAACTAAATTTTTCTGAATCTTCTGTTCCCACAGATACTTCAGTTTTGTGCTTAATAGCCGATCCAATTATTGATCTAGGGGTGACTTATATTGAATGATGCTCAAGTAAAAACAGTTTTGAATGTATCTTTAAGATATTTAATATTGGCTTCGGCATCAGTGGTGTTGATAATTTCTGGTTTCCTCGGCCATGGGATCATATTCAAGATTGCAGTGTCAGGGCCCTGGATAGTTTCCACTTTAGGTGTATTTTTATTGATTTTCACTATTGAAGCAAGACATAATTTAAGTCAAGTTGTCGATAGTAAATTAACATCATTGAGAGGATTAGAAACAAGTTTCAAAGAAATCCGATGGAAATTGGAATTAGCATTGTTCTTATTTGGAACGATATTCTTCTTAGGGGCAACATATTTTCTTTCAAATAGATCTTATACAGGGTTTGTGCTATTTTTGATGTCATCATGTGCGATGTTCGCTATACTCACGGGGAGATATTTTGGTTCTTCTATTAGTCAAAATGCCACCACACCTCTATGGGCAGAATTGAATCAGTATGCTAAAAACAGAGAGTATCAGCAATTGAAAGAATGGTTGGATGGGGATGCAAGCGAAAATCTGTCTGCGATTCAAGAACAAAAGATTGAACAGCAGAAAAACCTATTTCTAGAGAAAATCAAACTGGAGTTGTCCGCTGATTTGCGCTCAAAGGCAATAATCTCCTCGCTAGGGGAGTCTGACGATATCATTGAAATGCTCTTCACATATAGTTTAAAGAACACGTATAATGAATGGTTGATTGACATACTAAATATTCAGAAAAAAACAAATGATTCGATGGTTCGGAATTCATTAGTTTCACTCTTACTCTTTCCTACAATTATTTATTTAATGTCAGAACTGAGTAAGCCCAAGGGTGGGGGTCATTATGATGTCTTTAATCGGCTTTTAACCGAAGCTGGTAAATTTTCAAAAAATCTTAACAGTATTGATATATTTATTGATGGAGATAGTGGCATCTCAGATAGTGTCGGGGTTCGTAACACTTCAATAGATTTGAATATACAAAAGTTCATTAAATTTATTGCCCTTAAGACATCGATGTATCCCCATTATGAATTTTCACCTTGGTGGCTTTTGAGTATACGAATGAATCTTTTGAAGGTGAATGATTTCGAACAGTGGGGCGAAGAGAAATTACCTCCCCGTTTGTACCATCTTTTACCAGTTGTGCATAACCAAATTGATGACTGGTGTTACCTATTATCTGAATACTTTGAAGGTAATGAAACTACAAATCTTTCGTCCGATGCTTCATGGAGGGAGCAGACTCAATGGGTCTCAAATGCGATGGGAAATATTGATGAACAACAATCAGGGACTTTTGATTTAGATTTGTTAAAACTTACTTGGTCTTCCTTCTTGAAGTTGAATTGAGGTGATTTGAAATTGAAAATACCGCTGTCCGAGACCCAATCTGGCGTTATAGATCCAATTTTACGACCAGTCTTTGATGGCCCACAAGGTTGGAAAACATCATTATTAATAACAAATCTACTTGTTGCGAATTCAAATGTCGAATATCGCATGGCGGCAACAGATATTCGGGAACATTTGGCTCCGGATCAAGAAAGTTCAGATTCTCTTTGCTTACATCCGGATTGGTTTGAAAAGAATCTAGAATTATATATTGACGCGACAACATGTATGTTTTGCGGTTATCGGAAAAATTGTACTCTCGGAGTTGACGAAAGAGAATTTGTAGAGATAATCAATCTTGATCAGTTCAGTATGCCATCGATGGATTTTTTTCTAGAGAATTGTTTCAACGTTGACAAATTAGCCCCGGAAGATAGCATAGATCCGTTCATTGGTTTTTCATCAAGAGCAGGAGAATCTCGTAAATTATATCTCATTTCTCAAGATGAATTTAATCGGCAATTCCCTGACGGTTCACAATCTGCTATAGAATTCGATGCGGCTGTTGGTTATGATCGAATTACTGGTCAATCAATCTGGTCCATGGACCAACTTTTTCTGGAAGTATATGAGCGCATTTCAGGGATTATCAAATTTGAATTAAATGATTCGGATCGAATTACTGAGGATGAATTGACGATGTTAGATCGAAAATGTTTACTACAGATTGCTTATTCTAATGGTTGGCTATTAAACTCGGATAACGATGAGATAATTAACCAATTACATATTCTCTTTTCAAGATTTATTTCTATTCTTAAATCCAAACAGATTGGTCCCTTCCTTACAAAACTAACTCAAATCAATATGAACCCCAGGATGGACACGCCTCATAGTAGTAGTGGTTCGGGTTATTTGAACATTGCAATCAGATGGATTGAACTTAAACCATCCGATTTGCAGGCATATTGTAATAATTTGGACAATAATGAAGACAGGGAAATACAAAAAAAATTAGTTTCCCGAATTAAGAATAAAATACTACGCAAGATGTCTTCAGATTCAATTCAGTATCTCCCCCGGTTTCCAACGATTGTCATTGCCCCTGAATCATCCTTTCGCAGCATAAAAATTGAACAACCCGCATGCAGAATAATTGATGTGATTGAATCACATACGGATCAAATATTATTGCTCATCGATGGCTTAGGAATAGACTTATTGGGAGAGATGAAGAGTGAGTGAAAGGAATATTTTAAGAGAAATTATCCAACAAATTGTTCCCGATGATACCAAAATTATTTTTGACTTCGAAACAATAGAAACAATAGAACCATTAATGGTTGATGATTCAAAAAATAGGAATATAGTTATTTCTTCATTGGAACACTTAATCGATTTACCTAAACGAATCCGTAGAAATCTGTATAAGGGTCAATTTAGAAAAACCACTGAAAGTTCTAATATTGATTCATGTATACGTGAAGTTTTATCTCTCTCGAGAGATATCTTATCCAAAGAAATCGGAAAAGAAAGAGCATCGAATTGGAGAGAGATTTTTTATTCCCGAATTAGACAAATAATTGCTGCGGAAGGGCTTTACGGCGTATTGAACGGTAATTCGGCAATAATTGAAATTGAACAGATAGATCATAAAAAGCAGTTTGAACTCAATGAAACTTTATTGTTTTCATTTCCTGGGGACAAGAAGATAATCGCGACAAGAAAGATGAGGTATGGGGTGTCAGCATTATTATTCGAAAATTGGGATATAATGGTTGGTTATGATGAATTATTCAGTTCTTTAGAGCGCTTACACATCGCTTCTGAAGTAGAACAATTGGAACGAAAACGGTATCTATTCTTATGGGCTGACTCTCCTTTGAATACCTTTTCAGAGTCATTTATATTCAGTGTTTTTTCAGATCATATAAATGTGAACAGAAAGAATAATAAATTTGAAGCGGGAGTGATTCTTTTATTCTCGACAACTCCAAGAAACGGGCCCCTCGCTAAATCCGAATTCACTAGTAAGGACTTTCTATCCCTGCAGAGGGTAAACTCTGGAGGAACGTTATACCTAGCACCAGGGTTTGAGGAGGATGTTTTCACCAAAAATATCAAGCGTCTGAATCGACCTAATTCTGTTTTCGAACTCGACTCAAACTTTTATAAAGATGTTGAACAGAAGATGAGTGAACTAGAACTCCCTAAATTAAGAATGATGAAAGAATATTCAATTTCCGTTCATGAGCCGATTCACGATTTGGTGGAGATGTCTGCATTTGCCATTAGTTCTGGATGTTGGACGGGTACATGGGCTGAATCACTAGAAATTGACGGCGAACAAGTTATGTGAGATTAGGTTTTGACATGGTTATGTCCGGTGAATCTTCCCCCACAAATCCTAATATCCGTTTGGTCTCAATCCCAATCGTAAAATTGAATGCACTCATCAAACTCTACAATTCCACTGACACAAGTTTATTAGAATTTAAAAGAACTCCTAGGGCTGCACTTACCCGGAAACCAGTTCCAGATATGCCATTCAAACCGATTTCTATTTTACCGGGAACACTTCAACAATTCAAGATTAGAATCGACAAAGCAGGCGGTTTTAATTTCAGTTCAAGCGAGATTAATTCTGAGATTGCGGAGGAGCGTATTTTCATCCCTTCTAACACCAGTTCGGACCGTAAAGTCTCGCAAATCATTAACGTAGAGGAGGGAATGAACTTTATTGAAGGGATTTGGCTTATTCAGCATTACCTAATGGCGCTCCATAGTCGAATCAAGAACAAAGATGAAGATCATATAATGCTACCTTTATCACTTTTCACTGCAATTAAGGCGGCCGAGGGCATTTTCCAGAATGACGGAACTCAAGCAGTGGACGAATTTAACACATCATTGGGTGAATTCAAAAGATGGTTAGAGGCAAGAATCAATTCGATGTATAGCCAATTTGAGGATTTAGAGGGATATATTGCTAAATCAAATAAGGTTGTTGCAGGTTTTGTAAATCCAGGTGTTAAGTTTGATGAACAATTGGTCGAAAACTTCTTCCGATTCGATGAAGAAAGTTGGAATTCACAAAAGTCATCGTTCACTTTTAATGCATATCTCTGTTCTAAAAATCTCCCAAATGAACATAATAGAGAGGTTGTATTAGATGTCATTAAGAATGCTTTAATCGATTTATTTTTTCCATCTGATAAATGGATTTCCAAAACAGCCCAAATGGAATCAAGTTATCCTGATAAAGAGCTAACCTTAAGGATTGATGCAGGTGAATCAGAGAATAACTATAAGGCTGTAAAAAAGACACTTGAACCAGTCAAAAAGGCTCTTGAGTCGGATAGAGGTAAAAAACCTGATGTCGACTATGCGGGCGCAATAGATGAATGTGACACTATTCTCATCGCTTGCGAGTTAGAGATGAGTGTGGAAAGTTTAGTAATTAATTCACCTTCCAGTTTGAGGCATAAAATTAATAATATCATTAAAAAATATTCTTTAACGAAGATTATGGGGGATGATATTGAGCAAAACTTCCGGGGTTTATATGATGCGCTTAGCAAGAAGAATAATAGCAAGATACCATCTGACATCTTGGACAAAACATTTGTTCAACTCACATCGATTAAATATAATTTTGATAAATGTTCTGAAATTTTCGATAGTGCGAAAGAACTGATTCGCAATAGCTCTACTACCAGGGATTCTGAGACTATTCGGAGTACTGCGGATAGGCAGTTCTCAGACCTTAAGAAGGAGATTGTTGGATTGCGGTCAAAACTTAAGACGATTGCCAAGTTGGAAGAAACTTCCAAAGAAAAACTTATCGAGTGTGAAGATGCTCTTGATGATTTAGAATCTCTGTTGACAGAGGGTGGTGCTGATGAATCTGTACTTTGGATCGGTTTAGGACAAGCAGGTGGGCAAATACTCAGAGAGTGTGTATTATACTGTCTAAGTAATTTATCTGATGCAAGATGCACAGCATTGCTAACTGCCTTAGGAGTTAATACGGATGACCTTAAAAATGTACAATTATGGACTAAAGAATCTCATTCTTCTAAGTCTAAACTAAAACTCGCCGCAGAAAATAACTTGATGAAATTATTTGATAAAAAAGTACACTTGTTAGCAATAAATCTGGGTGAAGAAGTAGATGATTTGGCTAGAGATGATGAACCAGGATATTTCTTATGGGGGGATACACAAGATAAAACGTCTCGAACTATTAGAACTAAAAAGAATATTCTGAAATTAAAGCCCGGAGGTGAGGGTGCAGGTGGTTCTACTGGGGTTGGGAGAGCGTTTGGTTTTAGGTATAAAACTGATATTTCCGATGTTATGAAAGATGTCGGTAAAAAGGGCAACAGTAGCCCTAAACACATCGTAATCACTCATAGTTTGGCCGGAGGAAGCGGTAGCGGCATGGTACTTCCGGTCTTACAACAAGCACGGAAGACGTTTGGTCCTGAACCAATTATTTGGGTTATTTCAGTGGGAGAAGGTGCTTCGGAACAGAGAAATGTGGCAATGGTAAACACTCCATTTATTATTAGCGATATACTCCAAGCAAATTACGCAGGAATACATGCGATTCATGACCCAATCGAATTAAGGCAATGGAGAGGATTCTCTAAGGAGATCGCGGATTCTAGCAACAGAATGAGCGAATCACTGAATCACTTCATTGCAATGATTAATCCGGACCTCAAAACGGATGAAACGCCCTTAGTCGAGAATTTGAATTCAGATTCTCTATTCTCAGGCGGTCATGGAAATAAATATACTGCCGAAGTTACTGAATGGGTTGAATCATATAAACGAATTAGGGATATGGCCTCTCAAATGAAAGACAATGAAGATCCAATAAATTTGAAAACTCTTACAGAAATGGATAAAGGTGCATTTACCAAGAAAAAATATAAGGAATTAACAGAAATCTTAAATGAATTATTACCAAAGAGTGTTGAACAAGCTAGTTCATTCACTGCATGGTGTAAAAAGCAAGAACAAGGGGGGAAAAGACCCGCGGCTATCTTTTGGATGAATTGGATAAAATGTCAGTTCGATCCTCTAAGTTTGTTCATTGAAGGTAGAGACAAAGTTAAACAAACTATCGCAGATGAAAACGGCGATTCTACTGAACAATATTTCGTTCCAGACCTCACTAGTGGCCACCTTAAATCGGCGATAGACAGAATTTATCATGATAATGGAATTAAAGCACCAAATGGAAAAAAGCCTGAGTTCCAGAACCTTGCTTTTGGAATGGCTCCGTTGGTAAGCGTTATTGAGAAACACATCATTACAATGTCGGATGAAGATCGCAAAGTGGCTTTAGATAAGATCAAACAAATATTCGATGATTATGGTGGGGGTTTAAACAAGTTTAATAGCATCAAGGAAAAGATGACTATACACATTTTATCACTCTCCGGAGTAGGTAGTGATCCACTTATCAAATCAATCATCGTGAGCAACGCTCATCTCGAACAGGGAGTGAATTCTACAAGCCATTTAGAATCCTCTGGCAAGGCATATACAGTCTACAATTCAGTTATATTTGACTTAATGCTCAATATCATTGGCCCTCGTTTGCCAACAGAAGCTGGAGTATTCATTGCCATGGATGAGAAATTTGATCATATGGATTTGGTCAATAGTACGAAGCCGCCCCTTGTTGTTGGCTTACTTAATCAAAGAGATTCAATCAGTTTAACCGAGCCTCCAGTGGTTAAAAAAACCGGCATCGAACCTGCTGAATTAGGTTCCATGCTGAACTCAATGTTCACTCAGAAGTTTGTAAATCCAGAAGGTGAAACACCTCTTAATAATCCGTTGTTCTTGGCTGAGATGCAGATGGCTGAAAAAATACAGGCTTTATTTCAAAGTATATTTGGCAGCCGTTTCAAGTATATGCTTCAAATTAACCCATATGATGTATTGGCAAAATCTAGTTTGGACCAATCAAAGATTTTATCTTTTTGTGACCAATTAATCGGAATATGGGATGATGAAGGCGGACCGATGTTTTCTATTAATGAAGCAGAAAGAAAGAATTTGTCTGTAAATCATGGTATTTCAGGATTGCACATTGCAAATCTAGTCCGATGGTTTTCTTTAATTGATCCATCAACTTTTAGCCGATTTACCGCTGAGACCAAGTCGCAATTAGTCGAATTTAATGATTATTATAAAAGAACTGATACACTGTGGGACTTAGTTGGTAATGATAATGCATTTGATATTGGAGTTTTACGGATAGACCCAACCATACAAAGATACATCGGCAAAGGTAATCCGATTAATCAGACAAACCTCTATGCAACTTTGCCGAAACTGGGAATAAAAAACGCTGAAATTTTGAGAAGTGTTGCACCGGCATACCTCAATGCATTCTTACCCATTGAATTGCTATTTACTTGTTCAAAAGTTTCGATAGGAGGAATAGATTTTACGAATGATGGAATCTCGCGGCAAGACTTTTTTGAGGGTTTTGATGCTGAAGATGACTTCGATGACTTTGTGAAAGTAGTACTCGAGGTACTAAAAGAAGGACATTCACTCAAAACTTCTGGTATTCTATCTGGGAGCGACATAGAGGAATTGATGGGTGATTGGTTATTACAAGTAAATTGTATTTTGAACTCAATAGATCTGATGATCGTTAAAGATATTGATCAATATTCACTACAATTACACCCGAGACTCAATCGCTACTTTTCTGCAGTAAGAGATATTCCAATCCGGCCATCCGATAAGTTATTGCCTTCACGTAGTGCACCTGCAAGCCTTTCGAGATACATCCATGCTGATGCAATGGACAAGCCGCTAGACCGTCATTATAATGCCACAAAGCGAACTGGTATTGCCTCTCCGACCTTTACCTTTGGTGGGCAGATTTTGAATCAAATGCGGAACATTTCATTACTCCCAGATGAGAGGAAACTATCTTTAATTCCTATGCTGAGATTGTTACTTCTTAGTGCTGGGAGTGCGTCAGAATTCCAAAAACGTCTCACTTCGCAATTTCAAAATATTGGGTTTGATGAGAAATCGTTAGAGAGTCATTTCACGAGAATTCTAGATAAAAACATTTACACTCGGCTAGAATTGTACAGCGAACCGGAGATATATGGTGATCAGGTTTCAACTCTTATCAATCGTTTACATGATTGCAAAGAGTTATTTGAATCTCTCATTGAGAATATTCCCCCTGGATGGAATAATCACGACTTGTCAGGATTGAAGTTCTTATTATGGATTATCGAACAAGAAGATATTACATTTGAAAATAAGGAAAATGCGACGAATCTATTTAGAAGTAATATTGAATCAATCCCGAAAATAAGAGAGTGGTTACAAGACCTTATTGCAATCATCGTGAATGGTAATTATAATTCACAAGATAAATCATCTGAAGTGGACCTATCTGAAGAAGATGTTAAAGAAACGGTATCTGATGAGAATTCAACAATAGTTGGAATAAAGCAGTTGTTTTATGATCTATCGTATCTTCTTAACGAAGCATTAAGTCAGGCGGAATATCTAAATAAAGAACATAAGTTTTCTCGAAATGTACATTTTGAAATGACTGGTTTCAGCGACCGATTGATTGGTAAACCGAAAGGTCTGCTGCTGTTAATACATGATAGAAACCCGAAATTGCAGATGGACAAAATTCAAGAAAGTATCAGGGAGTCAATCACATATTCATTTGGTGGTAAATTAGGAAGTCCCAAGGCGTTCTCGACAGCGGCAGATTTTGGGCCTTCATCTTTCCTAACAGTGGTATTGCAAAATGCACCAGCAGCTGATATTTCAGATCAATTCCAAGCCTTGATTAATGATCCTTCTGAGGGTTTATCTGGCAGTAATCCCTCATGGGCAATCAATGAAAGTAA
>Ga0307986_10001157_pt1 | contig 19364 bp, 17 predicted proteins | sample EllFjometageno82_FD_203170 | JGI IMG/M metagenome (GOLD analysis project Ga0307986, IMG submission 203170) | Marine microbial communities from Ellis Fjord, Antarctic Ocean - #82 | ecosystem: Environmental > Aquatic > Marine > Unclassified | place: Southern Ocean | collected 2014-10-09
AACTGCAATTAAAGTTGCACAAATTGCTAAGGAAGCAGGAATCCCAGATGGAGTTCTTAATATAGTTCCAGGTTTTGGCGATGTAGGTGAAGCTCTTGGAAGACATCAAGATATTGATGCAGTTTCATTTACAGGTTCAACAGAAGTTGGTGGATTATTTATGAAATATTCAGGTGAAAGTAATTTAAAAACAATTGGTTTAGAGATGGGTGGAAAAAGCCCATTCATAGTTTTAGAAGATGCAAAGATTACAGATGATTTAATTGATAATGCAATTAACTCTGCTTTTTGGAATGGTGGCCAAAACTGTTCTGCAAATATGAGGCAGATAATTCACAGTAAAGTTAAAGATGAATTTTTAGATAAAGTTTCAAAAAAAGTAAAAGTTCTTAAAGCTGGAGATCCGCTAGATCCAGAAAGCAACATGGGATCAATGATTTCTAAAAAACACTTAGCAACAGTAGATGGCTATATTCAAAAAGGAATTGATGAAGGGGCTAAACTTTTATTTGGAGGTGTCTCAAGTGGAGATCAAAAAGGATTTTATGCAAAACCAACTTTATTTGATGGTTTAAAAGAAAATATGACAATTGCTCAAGAAGAAATTTTTGGTCCAGTATTAGGAGTGCTTACAATCAATAGCGATGAAGAAGCATTGAAAATAGCAAGTAACTCTAAGTATGGTTTGCACGCCAGTGTATTTACTCAAGATATTGATAGAGCATTTCATATGGCTAAAAGCCTTCCTTGTGGAACTGTTTCAGTTAATACTTTTTCAGAGGGTGATATTAAAACACCGTTTGGTGGATACAAACAATCAGGTTCATTAAGCAGAGATCAAGGTACAGAAGCTTTAGACCAATACCTTCAAACTAAGACTATTTGGATTAGTCATTCATAATTACAAGTAACTAATGAGTTTTTTAATACTAGGGTTTTTTACAGGACTTAGTTTAATTCTAGCAATCGGTGCACAAAATATTTTTGTAATAGAACAGGGATTAAAAAGACAATATGTATTTTTAGTTTGCCTAATTTGCTCGATATCTGATTTAATATTAATATTTCTAGGTATTTTTCTATTTCAGTATTTCGGTGATTTATTTAATTCTACAATAGAGCTTATTTTAAATATTCTCTTATTCATTTTTTTAGCCCATTTTATTTATGGAAAGATATCTATTCAAAGGAATAAGATTAATTTTGATTATAAAATAAAAAGTATTTCGTTAACTAGCATAATAACTAAAACTTTAGCTTTCACGTATCTTAATCCCCACGTTTATTCTGACACTGTATTTTTTCTCGGAAATTTCTCTAAAAATTTATTAATAATGGATAAATATTATTTTGGAATTGGTGCTGCAACCTCATCATTTATATTCTTTTTTTCAATAGGGTATATGTCAAAATATTTATCTAAATATCTTCAGAGACAAAAAATCTGGAAAAAGATAAATTTATTTATAATAGTATTTATGAGCACCCTTGCTTTATATATTTTAATAGAGATCTTAAATTTTAATTAATAGAGGTAAGTTCATACAATCTACTTAATGTTCTTTTGAATGGACCAATCAAAGCCCTAGAAGATCCTAAGTTTTCAAGATCTGCGTATGAACTTGTCATTAAAGAGATTTTTTTTTCATATAGAATATCTATTAACGTAATGAATCTTTGTTGTTTGTTTATATTTTTATCATTAAATTTTGGAATATTTTCTATAACAATAAAATTGCATACTTCTGCTATTTTTATATAATCCTCAGCTCCAATATTTTGATTGCACAAATAGTCAAAGTCAAATCTTGCTATTTTTTCAAAATAATTTTTAATTATAAAGAATCTTCCTTTTATTTCTAAATTTTTTGAAGATTGTTTTTTATTTTTAGTTAGTTTTCTAAATATTTGATTAATTTTAAAATTTGTTTCCTCATTTAAAGGGTAGAAAAAACGATCAAGCATATTAGAGGAAGATTTTCGATAATCTTTTTCAATAATTAGCTCTACCTCATCACACATCTCACACATTATATTAATAAAAGGTTTGAACTGATCTCTTTGAAGGCCATCTTTGTATAAATCATTTATCTTAATATTAGATGTGAGTATAATTTTGATATTTTCATCAAACATTGTCTCAAACAACTTTCCAAGTATCATCGCATCTACTATGTTTGTTACTTGAAATTCATCAAAATATATAAGTTCATATTTCTTTCTTATTTTTTTTACAAATAACTCTATTATGTTTTTTCCCCCACCTTCTTTATTTGCATGGGAAAAATCATGAAAATTTATCATGAATTCATTAAAATGGAGTCTTTGTTTTGGTATATCTAAATTTTTATAAAAAAAATTTAAAAGCATTGTTTTACCAACACCAACATCACCGAATAAATAAAATCCTAATTTCTTATTCTTCTCTTTAAAAAAATTAAAAAAAGATTTTTCAAAACAGTTAATATAAAATTTAACAAGTAATTCTATAATACTAATTTGATTACTATTAATTTTTAGTTTATTGATTTTGCAGTAGTTAGAAAAATCTTTTTTTAAGTTCTTGATTTTCATTTTAGCTAGTAAAAGCTTATAATTTTATTAGCTTAATTTGAATAACCATATTTTTTAAGTCTAACATCACCTGTTCTAGCGTGCGCTTCCATTCCTTCATATCTAGAAATTCTAGCAGCCGCAGCTCCAACTAATTCAGTAGATTCTTTTGTCATTCTTTGGAAGCTCAACGTCTTAACAAATTTACCAACAAACAATCCACCGGTATATCTTCCAGCACCTTTAGTAGGAAGAATATGATTGGTTCCAGAGCATTTATCTCCATAGGCAACAGTTGTTTCTTCGCCAATAAATAAAGAACCATAGTTTGTTAGCCTTTTATGAAACCAATCCAAATTTTCTGTCTGCACCTCTAAATGCTCTGGAGCATACTCGTCACTAATAGTTGCCATTTCTTCATCAGTATCACAAAGAATAACTTCACCATAATCCCTCCAAGCAGCATCAGCATTAGTTCTTGGCACTTCTGGTAAATCAGCAATCAATTCTGGAACTCTTTTCATTACTTTTTCAGCGAGCTCTTTACTTGTTGTATATAACCAGCAAGGAGAGTTATAGCCGTGTTCTGCTTGTCCTACTAAATCAACAGCTACTATTTCAGGATCTGCTTTTCCATCTGCAATTATTGCAATTTCAGTAGGACCTGCAAATAAATCAATACCCACTTTTCCAAATAAAATTCTTTTTGCTTCTGCAACAAATTGATTTCCTGGCCCAACTATAATGTCTGCAGCTGGATTATTGAATAATCCATTAGTCATCGCTGCAATTGCAGGAACACCACCTAAATTTAGAATTACATCAGCACCACATAAATCAGCAGTATAAATAATTGTAGGATGTGCACCCACCCCTTCTTTTGGGGGGCTACAAGCTATAACATTCTTAACACCTGCAACTTTTGCTGTAGTAACACTCATTACTGCAGAAGCTATGTGTGCATAACGACCACCAGGCACATAACATCCTGCAGTGTTAATGGGAATTAATCTTTGACCTGCGAATAGTCCGTCTGAAAGTTCAACCTCAAAATTTTGACCATAGTTTTTTAATTGTGCCTCAGCAAATTTTCTTACTCTTTCATAAGAAAATTGAACATCATCCTTAGTTTTTTGGTCTAATGTTTTTTTAATTTCTTCAATTCTTTCTTTAGAAACAATAATATCACCATCGTATTTATCAAATTTTTTAGTAAGATCGATACATCCTTGTTCTTTTGTACTTTCAATATTTTTTAAAAGATCTTGAACAATTCCGGTTGTTTTCGAGTCATCTGTTGATGAAGTCTTAGGTGATTTTTTTAAATAAGTTATAGTCATTGTTTCCTCTCTGATTTTGAGTACTTTTATTTAAAGCATTATTAGAGTTATTTCAATGAAGAATTAATCTAACGCAACAACAGCGGCAGCAATAGATGCTAATCTTGCTTGTGCTTCATCAGATCTACTAGTTATTACAATTGGAACTTTACCACCTACAACAACACCAGCAGCGCAAGCACCCATAAAATATATCATCATTTTTACAAGAGCATTTCCAGTTTCAACACTTGGAACTAATAATACATCTGCTTCACCTGCAACAATACTTTTAACACCTTTAATAGCTGCAGATTTCTTTGAAATACTATTGTCGAATGCCAAAGGTCCAAAAACATCTGCATCTAAATTATCTTCTTTGGCAAGTTTTGTAATTTCACGTGCATCAATAGAGCTTGGCATACTATCCAAAACTTCTTCTGTTGCTGAAAGCACTGCAACTTTGGGTCTTTTAATTCCTATACGGTTTGAAAAATCAATTACATTTTTTAAAATATGCATTTTTGTTTTTATATTGGGTAAAACATTTAAAGCACCATCAGTAATTATTAGAGGCTTATCATTTTTAGTGGTAGTCATATGCCAAATGTGACTTAGTCTTGTTTTTCCAAGTAAATTATACTCTCTTTTTAAAACTTCTTTCATTAGAACATCTGTATGAATGTGACCTTTAACGATTATTTTTACTTTATCTTCACTAGCAAGCTTTGCAGCAATAGCAGCTGTATTATTCTCAACAGACTCGTTAATAATTTTATATTGAGAAACATCCCATTTTAACTGTTCAGCACATTTTAGAATTTCATTTTTATCTCCAATAAAAATAGGTGTAATAAGGTTCTCATTAACAGCATCTTGAACTGAAAGCATTGGCAAAGGTAAGCCTGCGTTAACGATAGCTGCATTCACACCTTTTTTCTTATGGGCATGATCTAGCAGGTTATTTGGACAAACAATTTCTTTATTTGAAAGCATGAGGTATATTTAACGGGAATTTTTAAAAAGTATATACTGTAAATTAACAATGATTAAGTCTTATAAAATAGATATTCCAGACAAAGCACTTAAAGAGATTTATGCAAAGGTAAAAAATTACCCATGGCATGAAATGCCTGATGATGGTGGATGGAAATATGGAAGTAATATTGATTATATGAAGGAGATTTCAAGCTACTGGGTTAAAGATTTCAACTGGAGAAAGCATGAAACAGAAATAAATAAATTTTCAAATTTTACAACTGTTGTGGATGACATTGAAATGCACTTTATCCATGAAAAAGGGAGTGGTTCTAAACCAACCCCATTACTTCTTATGCACGGTTGGCCAGGATCAATTGTAGAGTTTTTACATATAATTGAAAAACTCGCTCACCCAGAAAAATTCGGTGGGAATGTAGAAGATGCATTTGATGTTATTGCACCATCTTTACCTGGGTTTGGATTTTCGGGTAGACCATCTAAGCCAATAGGTCCAAGAAAAATGGCGGCTATTTTAAATAAACTAATGACAAAGAACCTTGAATATAAAAATTATTTAGCACAAGGTGGAGATTGGGGAGCAACTATTGCAAATTGGATTGGTTATGATCATTCTAAAACCTGTAAAGCAATTCACATTAATTGTTTAACTATGCGTCACCCAGAAGGAACTAAAACTAAAGAAGAGGAAGAGTGGCAAAAAAGATTTAATAAAGAGCAAGTTTTACAGGATGGTTATAGAACTCAACAAGCCACGAAGCCACAAACTTTAAGCTATAGTATGATGGATAGCCCAGTTGGTGTCGCAGCTTGGATTATTGAAAAAATGTATTCTTGGTCAGATTTACAAGACAACAATATTGAAAGTGTTTATTCAAAAGATACTCTGCTTGCAAATATTATGGTTTATATAGTTACAAAAACTTTCAATACAGCCTCTTGGATTTATTATGGAAGAAGAGAAGAGGGTGGACGTTTTTTTCCAGAAGATTTCAAAAAAATAAAGATTCCAACTGCAGCAGCAATTTTTCCAGCCGAAATGTCTGAATGGCCACCTCGTACCTATGTAGATAGAATTTTTAATATCACCCAATGGACTGAAATGCCAAGAGGAGGACATTTTGCTGCAATGGAACAGCCAGAATTACTCGTTGAAGACATTGTAAAATTCGCTAGGACTATTCGTTAACTAAAAGTTTTTTCTTGGATCTTTTAAGGTTTTAATCTTATTAAGCACACCTGTTAATTTCATAGTGATAATAACCATATACACAAAAACAAATCCTAAGGCCATAGTCGATAGAACAGTATATATTGCTGTCAGATTTTCTAGTTTAAACCAACTTTCAACACCTGGATTAGAGTAATATAGTGAATTCCAGAAAATAAAAAAAACGACTTCGTATACTATAATAATTTTAAATACTGGACGCATATTAGAAGACTACTATAGTAGTTTTATTCTATTAAACTATTTAAATCTTCTAATACATTCTTTGTAATTTTAATCTCATTTTTAAGATTATTCTTATATCTATCGTATTTATTTTGTCCTGGATAAAGAATTTCTTTAACTCCTTTAATTTTAGGTAGTTGTTTTATTGTTTTAATATTGTCTTTTATTCTTTTGTTAAAAGAATTACCTACAAACAAATTAGGTTTTAATACAAAAAATAAATGACCAATATTTTGAGGACCACTAAAATCTGTAAAAGGATCTTTAACACGACCAGCGTGATTACCCCCTGTTAAAACACCACTTAAAATATCAACCATCCAAGCTAATCCTGAACCTCTAAACCCTGCTATAGGCAACTGAACACCTTCCAATGCTTCTTTAGGATCTGTTGTTGGTTGGCCAAATTTATCTAGTGCAACGCCGTCAGGAATTTTTTTACCTTCTCTTGCAGCAACTCTAATTTTTCCTCTATTAATCATTGATATTGAAGTATCCAAAATAAAAGGAACCTTAGATCCTGTCGGTGTTCCAAAACAAATTGGATTGGTTCCAAATAAACTTTTTAACGCTCCATGGGGTGCGACGGCAGGAGGTGCATTTGTGAAAACCATAACCATTAGATTTTTTTTAACAGCTTGTTCAGCGTAATAGCCAGATAAACCATAATGACCACTATTTTTAACTGCAACCAAACCAATCCCAGTTTTTTTGGCATTACTTATTGCTGTTTTAATAGCAATGTCGGCAGCTACAAAACCAATACTATTATTTGCATCAATATGTGAAATTGATTTTGATATCTTTTTAATTTTTATTTTAGGTTTTGGATTTATGACTTTCTTTTGAATCCGATCACAGTACATCTTTAATCTAGACAAACCATGCGATGGAGCCCCAACTAATTCAGCATTAATTAATGCATTAGAACATATTTCAGCATCTTTACTGGTTAAACCATACTTAATCAGTATTTTTTTTATTAGTTTTTTTAAGAGTAAATGTTTCAATGATATTTAATTAGAATAATATATATAAAATATATGAAAATAATTGATACCACAACATTTTTTGAAGAAAAATTGATGATGAATTTGAGATTTAACATATTAAATCAATTTGTAGATCATTTCATTGTTTGTGAAGCTAGATTTTCACATAGTGGAAAAAGCAAAGATATTAATTTTAAAAAGAAAGATTATCCAGAGTTTGAAAATAAAATTACTCATATAATAATTGATAAAGAGCCCATTGATGTAATTAAAAAAAATGAACTTAGCCCGTACGATTTAAGATTTAATAGTATTGAAAGAATAAGAGCCCAAAGAGATCATCTAATGACATCTTTAACAGACTATTCATCTGATGATTACATCATTTATAGTGACAATGATGAGATTCCAAATTTAGAGTTTTTTGATTTTACTAAGAATAAAGATAAAATAATTCTTTTTAAACAAAAATTATTTTACTACAAATTTAATTTATTACTACCTAATGTAGATTGGTATGGCTCTAAAGCGTGCAAAATTAAAAATCTTAAGAGTATTGATTTATTAAGAACCATAAAAAATAAAAAGTATAATTTTTTTAGAGTTGATACTTTATTTTCTAACTTAAAGTATCAAAGTATTAATATTGTAAATAATGGAGGGTGGCATTTCTCAAATCTAAAAAATATTGAGGAATTAGAGAGAAAGTATTTGAATGACGAAAATCATGCTGAGTACGAAACTTTAGGACATTCTATTAATAAAATCAAAAATAATTTAAAAAATAAAACTATAGACTATGATCACGGTGCCAAAAAAAATTCCGCATCAAGATTTAACTCTACAAAATTAGAAACAATTGATATCCTTAAGTTACCAAAATTTATTCAAGTTAATAAAGAAAGGTATATTGATTGGTTTGATTTAACTTAGATAAATCAACCTTTTCCACGCCAAGGAATAGTTTTATCAATTATTTTTCTAATAGTTACATCAAACAAAAGACCCAACATACCCATAACAAATATTGTTATCCAGATCACCTCATATTGCATATATTTTCTTGCAACGTTTTCAACAAAACCAATACCCGTGGTTCCAGCCAAAAATTCTGCAGCAACTAATGTTCCCCAACACATTCCAACAGCAACCCTAATGCCAGTCAAAATTTCTGGTAGAGAATTTGGAAATATAACGTGTCTTAATATTTGCCACCTTGAAGCTCCAAGTGAGTGAGACGCGTGAATTTTAGACAATTGAGTTCCAGAAGCACCTGCTCTTGCTGAAATAATCATGATTGAAAAAGAAACCATAAATAATAAGAATACTTTTCCAACGTTATCAATTCCAAATACAGTAATAACAAGAGGAGCCCAAGCTAACGGTGGCACAGGTCTATACAACTCAACTATTGGATCAAAGAATCCTTTTGCAAATCTATTTAAACCCATAAATAAGCCTAATGGTACCCCAAGTATAATTCCTATAGTTAAACCCATAAATACTCTTAAAAAAGAATCCCATATATGACCGTAAGGAATAGGTATTTTGAAAAGTTTAAACTCACCAGTTACAACATTTAAAACTTTACTTTTAAAATTTGGAGTAACTGTTCCATCTTGATTGTGAACAGGGTATTTACCTGGCATGGCATCTGCTATCCAATCCGGAAGTATGAAACCGACTATCTTGCTAACATCCATCATCTCATACCAAATTAAAGGAACATATTTAAATCCTACACTTGGTCTTAAGAGATCTTTAAAAATTCTAAAAGTATCTGATGGTTTGGGTAACCATCTTCCTGGACCATCTTCCGAACATGTAGGGCCACTTGAAAGAATTGTTCCACCAGGAAAGAATACTGCATCAACAAATTTTAAGTTTCCTTGAGCATCATTTTGAACTACATCAAATTCTATAATAGATTGTTCTATATCATCCAGTGTTTTAGGAGGAAAAATACTAGCAAACTGAATTCTTCTAGCAAGCTTATCTATTTCCTTTGCTAATTGTGTTTCAACTTCCATTTCTTCTGGTAACCCTTTTTTATATGTTTTGATCTCATCTCTAAGTTCATTTACAGCTTTCAGGTATGCAGGATTGTGATTTCTTAATGCAAAAAATTCATCACTAATTTCATTTAACGTTATCGCAGCAGCAGCAAACTTTAAACCAGAAGCAGTCTCAGCCAGAGTTGGAACCTCTTCACCAGTAAAACCCCACCCTTTTTGTTTTTTTAAAGCCTCTATTCTTTTATTTTCTTCTTCAATACTTTTTATTGGTGGGTAATCAACTTTTTGAAAATCTTCAGTTAACCAAGTAATTCTATTAGATAAATCTTTTATTTTATTTTTAGTTTGATTTTCTAAATATTTTTCATTAGTTAGATATGGAATTGTAAGCCCAGCTCTCTCAACAAAATTTAATAGTATTGTTTTATCTTTATTACTTAAATTAGGGTGATTTTCTATTTCAATTATATATTTTGATATGTTTTTATTTTCTCGATCGATAATGTCTGTGCTTTTGTGTTGACGTTCATCAATTGGAAAAAGATATTTTAAAGACATCAATGAGTCTGTAACTTTTCCTACTTGGCAAAGTTCATTCGCAGACTTTGGATAAAATGCTTTGGCAATATCCCAAGAATAGTAGAGCCATGATAAAATAAGAAAACTAGCACCAACTATAACCCAGTGCGATCCTCCTTTTGCTCTTTCTGGATTACCAAAAACAGCATCAGTTTTTTCAGTTTTAATCAATTTTCTTCCATATAGAATAGCTCCTATTACGGCTATAATAATTCCAATTGTTAAAAAACTAATACCCATATTAAATATCTTTACCCATTATTTCTTCTTCCATGTCCCAGATCATAGTAAGAATTTCCTCTCTTTTACTGACAAAATCTTTGTGGTTTTTTATTTCTCTTAAGTCTTGATTTAGACCCATTGTAGCAAAAGGAAGTTTATATTCCCTATGTATTCGACCTGGTCTCGGTGCCATTACATAAACTCTTTCACCCAATAGAAGTGCTTCTTCAACTGAGTGAGTAATTAAAATAATTGTTTTACCAGTTTCTTTCCAAATTTTTAAAACTAAAGATTGCATTTTTTCTCTTGTTAATGCATCTAGCGCTCCCAACGGCTCATCCATTAAAATTAAATCTGGATCATTAATTAAACATCTTGCTAGAGCAACTCTTTGCTGCATACCGCCAGATAATTGATAAGTAGGGGTATTTCCAAAACCTTGTAAACCAACTATATCCAACCATTCCTCAACTTTTTTTGCAGTTTGAATTGGATCTTCTTTTTTCATTCGCAAACCAAAGTTTACATTCTCAGCAACTGTTAACCATTCGAACAATGCACCTTGTTGAAAAACCATACCTCTTTCAACACCAGGTCCATTAATTTCATTACCACCAAGACTAATTATTCCTGAAGTTGGTCTAAGAAATCCTGCTGTAATATTTAATAAAGTTGTTTTTCCACAACCAGAAGGACCAAGAACAGTTAAAAGCTCTCCTTTTTTAAGGGTGAAGTTTACATCTTTAAGCGCGTGAACCGTTTCTCCTTTAGGAGACTTAAAGATCATATTTAAATTTTGAGAAATTAATTCACTCATAACTGAAACTTTATATAAGAATTTTTTATTAAAAAAAGGCACCAATTTTAAAATTGGCGCCTTTAATTTTTTAACTATTAATTTCCTGGTAGGAAACTAGTGTTAACTACTTTTGAGTAATCCTTAAGCATAGGATTCTCAGATGTGGCAAACATTTCACCCATAATTGCTAAATACTTCATAAGTATTCCGTTTTTAGCAAAGTAGTCATTCATTTGCTCATCTACAGATGGGAAGCCGAAACTAGCCATTTGGTCTGAAGTAGATTTAACATCCATAGTTGCATCTTTTGAGATAACATTCATGTCTGATTTACCAGCTTTGTATCTATCATTAGCTTCGTGAGTAATTTCTAAGAAAGTTCTAACCATACCTGGGTTTTCTTTCATAAATTTATTAGTCACAGAAGTAATATCAATACCAGCGATACCATTATCAGAAGCTTCTTTAACAGATAACATTAATTTACCTGACTTAAGAGCTGTTGCGATTGATTTTTTACCAAACAAACATGACATAGCAACGTCACCATTTGCTAAAGCAACTGCTGAATCTTCAGGTACCATGTCAACGATAGTCATTTTTGAAGCATCTGCTCCAACAACTTTCATTGTTTCTCTGAATACGTAATCAGCCATAGTTCCTAAAGCTACTGCAACTTTTTTACCCTCGAGTGAAGAAGCGTTTGCTTTTGTAATTCCAGAAGCATTCGATACAACACAAGTAGTTCCTTTCATTCCGTAAAGGATTGAAACATCAACTAAAGTAATTGGTTTTTTACTGTTTGCAGCATTTACAAATGGAGTAAGACCCTGTGAGTAAGAGATATCAATATCTCCAGACATCATAGCTTCAGTCATTTCACCACCGGTTGCAAAGTTTGTCCATTTAACGGGAACACCGAAAGCTTTTTCGAATGTACCTTTTACTTTATCTTCTTGGTTTGGACTTGCCCACTCTAAAAAGAATGCAATTCTAACTTCTTTAGCAGCTGCATTTGCAACTGATACAGATAAGTTAAGAGCAAGGATACTTCCAAGAATAAAACTTACTATTTTTTTCATTATTATTCCCTCTTGTTAATTTAATTAAATTATCGACATTAAAATCGAATTTAAGATAGATGTAAAACAAAAAAGAACTGTACACTTTCAGGTTGTAGTAATTAAAGTCACAGTATTAAGTATTGTTAATACAAAAATAATTGTAGAAAACCAATAAATTTAGTCTAATAGTTTTCTTTTAAAATTACTTACTTAAAAAGAAAAAAATATATGAGCTCAGAAAATAGAACTGCAGTACCTAATTCACTAAATGAACATTGGATGCCTTTTACATCTAATAAAGATTTTAAAGCAAATCCAAGATTAATTACAGAAGCTAAGGGAGTTTATTTAAAAACTCACCATGGCAAAACACAAATAGATGCCAGTTCAGGTTTATTTTGTAACCCGCTTGGTCATGGTAGAAGAGAAATTACAGAAGCTGTTACAAAACAATTAGAAACATTGGATTATGCGCAGCCGTTTCAGCAAGGTTTTGGTGGTTCATTTGAACTTGCTACAAAAATTTCAAAGCACACACCAGGTGATTTAAACAAAATGTTTTTTACAATTTGTGGATCTACAGCAGTAGAGACTGCCATAAAAATTGCTGTTGCTTATCATAGAGCAAAAGGTCATGCAGAAAGATTTAGATTTGTTGGACGTGAACGTGGTTACCATGGAATGAATATTGGTTGTATTTCAGTTGGTGGAATGGTGAACAATATTAAAACATTCGCAAGTGTTTTGATGCCAGGTGTTCAGCACATTAGACATACACATTTACCAGAACATAAATTTATTAGTGGTCAACCAGAGACGGGAGATTATTTAGCAAATGATCTAGAGACAATTTGTGCAAACTTTGGAGGTGAAAATATTGCTGCCTGTATAGTTGAGCCTATTGCTGGGTCAACAGGAACATTAGTTCCACCAAAGGGATATTTACAAAAATTAAGACAAATCTGTGACAAGCATGGAATACTTTTAATTTTTGATGAAGTAATTACAGGATGGGGTAGAACAGGTTCTAAATTTGGTGCTGATGAATTTGGAGTAGTACCTGACATTATGACAATGGCTAAAGCTACAACAAATGGTGTTGTCCCTATGGGTGTTGTTGCTTGTAATGATTTTATTTATGATGCAGTAATGGATGCTTCACCAACAGGTGCAGTTGAATTATTTCATGGTTATACTTACTCAGGAATTCCAGTAGCAGTTGCTGCGGCACTAGCAGTGCAGGATATTTTTGAAAAAGACGATATTTTTAACAGAGCAAAAAATTTAGCACCTTATTTCCAAAAAGGATTGTTCTCTCTAAAGGATTTAGAATCTGTAGATAATATTAGAGGATATGGAATGATGGGTGGAATTGACATGAAGCTAAATACAAAACCTGGTAAAGCTGGATTTGAATGTTTTAAAGCATGTTATGAAGCTGGTGTTAATTTTAAAGCAACTGGTGACTGTTTAATTATAGCTCCTCAATTTATCTGTGAAGAAAAACACATTGATGAGATTATTGATAAGTTGAGAACAGGTATAACGAACTATCAAAAAAATCAAAAAAACTAATAATCTTTAATAATTTAAAATATTTGCAAAAAGGAGAATGAGTTATGAAAATTGGCGTACCTAAAGAAATCAAGTCACAAGAACATCGTATTGGATTAACACCTGATAGTGTTAAAGCTTTAATATCTGAGGGTCATGATGTCTTAGTTGAAAACAATGGTGGTTTTGAAGCAGGTTTTGAAAATGATCAATACACAAGTGTTGGTGCAAAAATTATTGATAAAGCGGAGGATATTTTTAATGATGCAGATATTATTGTTAAAGTAAAAGAGCCACAATCAGGTGAAGTTAAAATGATTAGAGAAGGTCAGATTGTTTATACATATCTACATTTAGCGGCAGCCAAAGAATTAACAAAGGGTTTAATTAAATCAAAAGGTGTTTGTATTGCTTATGAAACAGTAACAGATGACAACGGTAGACTACCACTTCTAGCACCAATGAGCGCCGTTGCTGGACGTATGTCAGTTCAAGCTGGCGCACATTGTTTAGAAAAAAACCAGAAAGGCAGAGGCCTTTTATTAGGTGGTGCTCCTGGCGTTGAAGGGGGTACAGTTGTTATTTTAGGTGGTGGTGTAGTTGGTGAAAATGCAGCAGTGATTGCAACTGGAATGGGAGCTAAAGTTCATATTGTTGATAAATCAGAAGCAAGGTTAAAACAATTAGTTGAAATGTTTGGTGATAAAATAATTCCAGAACCAAGTGATAAAATAGATTTAAATAAATTAGTAGCAGAAGCAGATCTTTTAATAGGTGGTGTTTTAATTCCAGGAGCGGAGGCTCCAAAGTTGGTCACTAAACCAATGTTAAAATTAATGAAAAGAGGATCTGTGATTGTTGATGTTGCAATTGACCAGGGTGGTTGTGTTGAAACGAGTAAACCAACAACCCATGGTGATCCAACTTATATAGTTGATGATGTTGTTCATTACTGCGTAGCAAACATGCCAGGAGGAGTCCCAAGAACTTCAACTATTGCATTAAATACTGCAACACTTCCTTATTTAATTAAACTTGCAAATAAGGGTTATGAAAAAGCTTTAGGTGAAGATAAAAACTTTTTAGCTGGATTAAATGTTCACAAAGGAATGGTTACTTATAAAGCCGTAGCAGATGTATTTGGACATGAATTTGTTTCACCAGAAAAGGCTATAACAAGCTAATCTAAAAATGGAAAAAAAAATTCCGACCAGCGCAAAAGTTATTGTGATTGGTGGAGGAATAGCAGGCTGTTCTGTTGCTTATCATTTAGCAAAGCTTGGATGGAAAGACACAATTTTATTAGAACGAGATCAACTTACATCAGGAACTACCTGGCATGCAGCGGGCCTAGTTGGTCAATTAGGAGCATCGGCAACTATTACAAAACTTAGAAAATATTCATTAAATTTATATAAAGAGTTAGAAAATAAAACTGGGCTATCAACTGGACTAAAGCAAAACGGTGCAATCACAATTGCAAGTTCAGAACAAAGACTGCAGGAACTATTGAGACAAGCTACAGCGGCACAATTATTTGATGTTAATGTAGAGACTGTTAGCAAAGAAAGAATTAAGGAACTTTACCCAGTAATAAATGATGAGGATATTTTGGGCGGTGTTTATATGCCAGAAGATGGTCAAGCAGACCCAGTGGGTGTAACGAATGTTTTAGCTAAAGCTGCTAAAATGGAAGGAGCTCAAATATTTGAAAAAACACCAGTAGAAAAAATATTGGTTAAAAATAAAAAAATCATTGGTGTGCAAACTAAATTTGGTAAAATTGATTGTGAGTATGTTGTGTTGGCAACAGGCATGTGGTCGAGACAGATAGGAGAGGATATTGGAGTCAGTATACCACTATATCCAAATGAACATTTCTATATAATCACAGAACCATTAGATAATTTACCAAAAAATTTACCAGTTTTAAGAGACTACAACTCATGCCTTTATTTAAAAGAAGATGCTGGAAAAATGTTGGTAGGTATTTTTGAACCTAATGCAAAACCTGCTTTTAAAGATAAAGGTGTAGTTCCAGAAGATTTTTCATTTGGTGAATTTCCAGATGATTTTGATCATTTTGAACCATATTTAGAAAAATCATTTCAAAGACTACCCATGTTAGAAACTGCTGGAATTAGAAAATTTTTTTCAGGTCCAGAATCTTTTACCCCAGACACTCAATATCTTTTAGGTGAAACGCCTGAAGTTAAAAATCTCTTTGCATGCTGCGGATTTAATAGTATTGGAATTGCAAGCTCAGGAGGAGCTGGTAGAGTTACAGCAGAATGGATGATCAACGGATATATGAGTGAAGATTTATTTTCACTAGATATAAAAAGATTTCAAAAATTTCACTCATCAAAAAAATTTATTATAGAACGAGTTACTGAGACACTAGGTGATTTATATGGAATGCATTGGCCGTATAAACAACATAAAACTTCTAGAGACCAAAAATTGCTACCTTATCATAATGAATTAAAAAAAGCAGGAGCATGCTTTGGTGTATCAGGTGAGTATGAAAGACCAATGTGGTATGCATTAAATGGTGAAACACCTGAATATAAATACAGTTTTGATTATCAAAATTTTTATCCTTCTGTTGAATTTGAAACAAAAAACACTATTAATAATGTTGGTTTGTATGAACTATCACCATTCTCAAAATATGAAATAAAAGGTGAAACAGCTCACAGTGAACTACAAAGGTTATGTACTGCAAATATTAAAAATGAGACTGGCAGATCAACCTACACTCAAATGCTTAATGAAGCAGGGGGAATTGAAACAGATTTAACAGTTATTTGTATTGAGGAAAATCATTTTAGAATAATAAGTTCGTCAGCAACAAGAACACATGATAAAGCGCATATCGTAAAACATTTATCACCAAAATTAGAACTAAAAGATATAACTGATGAGTTAGTTTGTTTGGGAATTTTTGGCCCTAAAAGTAGAGATTTAATTTCTAAAATATCAAAAAAAAATTTTTCAAATGATTCTTTCAAATTTGGTACAGGAAAATATATTCAAATTAGTTCCAAAAGGGTTTGGATACAACGGCTATCTTATGTTGGGGAATTAGGTTTTGAAATCTATATAAATAATATTGACGCTAAAGAAATTTATCAATTAATTATAGAAGAAGGTAAAAATCATAAATTATCTCACTGTGGAGCACATGCAATGGATACGATGAGAATGGAAAGTGGTTTTTTACATTGGGGTCACGATATATCCCCAGAAGAAAATCAATATGAGTCAGGATTAAATTTTACTATCAGTTATAAAAAAGAAACCAATTTTATTGGTAAAGAAAGCTTATTAAAAATTAAAGATAAAAAACATGACAAAAGATTTATTATGCTTTCATTAAGAGATAATAATCCAGGTCACCCATTATTATTGCATGAAGAGCCAATTTATTTAAACAATAAAATTATTGGAAAAACCACATCGGGAAATTATTCATTTAATTATAAAAAAAATCTAGCTTTTGGCTATATTAATTCAATGTATAAAAATGAAGATTTAAAAAAGATGAATCTATATATAGAAGTGGCTAAAAAAAAATATCTAGCTATGGTAGAGACCGCTCCATTAAAAGACAAACAAGCTAGATATTTATAGATCTTCATTGCGTTCATAATTAATTGATGGTTAAGTTAATTTGTGAAAAAAAATATATTTAACGAAAAGGTATTACCTACCAAAGATATTGATATAAATAAATTTTCTTACTTACAGAACGCAGGCCAAAATAGAAACGTCGATATTAACATGTTATTGAATAGGGTTAAAGTGGATCAATTGATTGAAAAAAAAAAGAGATTTATTTTTTTTAGTTTAGGGATTTTGTTATTAGCTTTAATGGGAACTTTTCTATCAATTATAAAATAGTTAATCACTTCAAAAATTTAATTAATCAAAGATAAAAATTTATTTAAAGAGCAATGATTTCTAAAATAAATATTATTTTTCTATTACCCGAAATGAAAGGAGCTGCTGGAGGAGCCAAAGTAATTTATAATCATTCTCTTATATTAAATAGATTAAGTAAAAAAGTTGAATCAAGCATTTTACATATTAAGAAAAAAATATCTTATAAAATAGAGTTATCATTAGCCAAAAAAATAAAAAAAATAAATTTAAAATTAGTTGGTGGCTGGGATGGCACTAAGATGAAAGTGAGCAACAACTATTCTCCTAGTAAAAAATGGAACGATAAAAATATTAAGATATTTAAAAGTCTACAATTTAATCGAAATAAAGAGTTTATAATTTTACCAGAAATTTTTTCACACTTTGCAGAAGATCTCAATTTCAAAAAAAGAGGAATAAGATATGCCATTTTTGTGCAAGGGTCGCATCACACAAATTCAACAAATGATTATAAGAAAATAAAATCATCATATGAAAATGCAAATATTATAATAGTTAGTTCCTTAGATGGTCATAATTTCATTTCAAAGATTTTCCCAAAATGTTTAGGTAAAATATACAAAGTTAATTTATCAATAGATTTTATTAATAAAAAAGTAATTAAAAAAAATTTTATAACCTGCATGCCAAGAAAACTACCAGCTCATTTTGATTTATTAAAATTTTATCTGAAGGATAAACTTCCTGGTAATTGGAGTTTTGATCCATTAGATAATATTAATTATACAGAGTTGCAAAATAAAATTAATAGATCAAAAATTTTTCTATCATTTTCTCATCTGGAGGGATTAGGCCTACCACCTCTAGAAGCTGCATTCGCTGGCAACAAAGTAATCGGATATGATGGTGGTGGAGGCAAGGAATATTGGAAAAAACCTATCTTTCATAAAATTAACTATGGAGAAATAAACCAATTTGGAGAAATTCTGTTAACAGAGATAAAAAATTATAATAAAAGCTGGATACACAAAACTAAAAAACAAAGAGAGTATTTATTAAAAAAATATTCAATTACCGCTGAAGAAAAATCTTTAAAGGGTTTGTCTAAAAAAATTAGTAATTTTTTTTAGCTTTAATAGCGGCTATTTTTTTACATTGAAAAACATCTAAAAATCTTTGTGTTTTTACAATTTTACCATTGGGAAATAAAATGTCCTCATATGGCTTGAAATAACCATCTGTTTCTTTAAATAATTTATCTATCACCTCATCTGTATATTTTTTATTTCTTTGTAGAGTTTTTACCCACTCATTTTTGTAATCTAGCATAGTAAGATCATCTCTTTCTATTATTATATGTTGAGCTGCTGCTTTAGATACCTCTGAAGACCAAAAAAAATTATCGTCTATTTCTTTGTAAAAAACATAATATTTATCTGAAACATAAATAAGAAACTGTTTTCTTTTATAAATAATTTTAGCGAACCGCGTCTTATCTTCATGTATCTCTATAGTGGGTCTAGCTTCTTTTCCCTTAGACTTAATGACGTCCATAGATGCCTTATCTTCTACCCATCTTTGTTGATAAATATTATAGATAACTTTTTTTGTATTATGAAATTTTATATAATATGGTTTTTTTAATCCTTTGCCTGCCTCACAAAACATCCAACTAGGCTCATCAAGGACTCTACTTTGATAGCTGGTTACTCCAAAAGATATTAAAAATCCAGCTGATACAACAGAGAAAATTATCCACGCAAGCTTTAGGAGGTTGATTGGTTTACTCATTAAATATTTTATAAAGGATATATATTGAAATTCATTTTATCAAACAATTGAAGACGATTTGGAATGTGTAGTTTAATTTTTTTAAGATTATTTTTCTTAATCTTATCTGATTTAAGCCTTACTCCAACCCAAC
>Ga0307986_10001158_pt1 | contig 19357 bp, 18 predicted proteins | sample EllFjometageno82_FD_203170 | JGI IMG/M metagenome (GOLD analysis project Ga0307986, IMG submission 203170) | Marine microbial communities from Ellis Fjord, Antarctic Ocean - #82 | ecosystem: Environmental > Aquatic > Marine > Unclassified | place: Southern Ocean | collected 2014-10-09
CATCAGATGGTGATGGTGTTAAATTAAAGAGAAGTATTGGTACTCATCTTATTGATTATCATGATCCTTTTTTAATGCTGGATGAGTTTGGCTCTGAAAATAAAGATGATTATATTGGAGGCTTCCCTCCCCACCCTCACAGAGGGATTGAGACAGTTACTTATATGTTAAGTGGTGAATTTGAACATGAGGATAGCACTGGAGCCAAAGGTAGGATGTCTTCAGGAGATGTTCAGTGGATGAAAACTGGTGGAGGAATAATTCATTCTGAAATGCCTGCAATGACAGAAGGTAAACTTCATGGGTTTCAATTGTGGGTAAATATGCCAGCAAAATTAAAAATGAACAAACCTGAATATATTTATATTGATGCAGATAAAATGAGTATTCATAAAGATGATGATAAAACAGTTAAAGTAATTGCTGGAAAATTTCAAAATGCAGAAGGACCTGTTAAAGGCCACAACGTTGAACCAGTTTATTTTGATGTAGAGATTGAAGAAGGTAAAGAGTTTAATTTTGATCTTCCTTCAACACATAATTCTTTAATTTACTTAATTGATGGAGAAATTAAGGTTGGAGAAAAAAATCATGGTTTGCTTAAAGATTCAACTCTAATTATTTTAACTAGAGGTGAGAAATTAAAAGTTTCTAGCTCAATAAAAGCTAAGTTTTTATTAATATCAGGAAAACCAATTGGTGAGCCTATTGCAAGAGGCGGTCCGTTTGTAATGAATACTAAAGCAGAGATCTTGCAAGCAGTACAAGATTATCATAATGGTACATTTGTAAAATAATGAAATCAATTCAAATTCAAAAATTTGGTGGTCCTGAAGTTTTAGAGTTTAAAGATATCGAAATCAGCAAACCAGGTCCAAAAGAGGTTCTTATAAAAAACTTATCAATTGGTCTTAACTATATTGATGTTTATCACCGAACAGGCTTATACCCTATTCCTCTACCCAGTGGAATTGGTTTAGAGGCTTGTGGGATAATTGAAGAAATAGGTTCTGAAGTAGACTTGTTTAAAGTTGGTGACAGAGTAGCTCACTCTTCAATGCCAATTGGAAGTTATTCTGAAAAACAAATATTTCCTCAAGAAAAATTAGTTTTAGTTCCTGAAGGAATTTCAGATGAAATTGCATCTTGTATTATGCTTAAAGGAATTACTGCTGAGTATTTATTACACAGAGCTTACCCAATTAAAAAAGGTGATAAAGTATTATACCATGCGGCAGCTGGTGGTGTGGGTCAAATTTTATGTCAGTGGGCTAACTCATTAGGGGCTGAAGTTATTGGAACAGTTGGTTCTAAAGAAAAAGAAGCTATTGCTAAAAAAAACGGTTGTCATCATGTAATAAATTATACTGATACAAACTTTGTTGAAGAGGTAGAAAAGATTGTGGGCAAAAATGGTGTTGATGTTGTTTATGATGGTGTTGGTATCAAAACATTTGATGGATCAATTGAAATATTAAAAGTCAGAGGCATGATGGTAGCTTTTGGTAATGCATCGGGCTACGTTGATACAATTGATGTTAAGAAACATATTAATGCAAAAGGTTTATTTTTTACCCGTCCATCAATTGCTCATTATACGGCTACAAGAGAAGAATTAGTTGAATCTGCAAAAAAAGTTTTTGATGGTGTGTTGTCTGGAAAGTTTAAAGTTGAAATTTTTAAAAAATATTCTCTTAGTGACGCAAAGAAAGCTCATGAAGAATTGGAATCAAGATTATTAACCGGCCCTGCTGTAATTATTCCTAATTAATCTAGATCAACATCCATATCTGACATATGCCATTTAAGTGCATTTGTAGATACCTGAATTTCTCTTAAAAAAACAACAATTGAAATCATCATGGATAAACAACAAGACCCAAAGATTATTCTTGCTACAAAAATTTCATTTAAATAAAGAGCAAAAACAGTTAGCAAATTAAATAAAAGACCGAATGCAGCAAACATAATTGTCCATTTTAATAAAACTATCCTTCCATTTAGATTAATAAATTGCTTTTTCCACTCCGGTGGAATGTGATTTTCATACACGTGCTCATCATGAAGTTGCCTAATAAGCTTACTTAGTGAATGAAATCTATTGCTGTAGATGTTCATAAGTAGGGGTATTGCTGGAAACATTAGCGCTGTAACTGTGTAATCTATATTCATACGAATCAATTTGATTATGAAACTAGCCTTTGCTATTTACAAGTAAATTATTATGAAACAATTAAACCTTTTTATTGAATTAATTAGATTAAAGAAACCAATCGGTTTTATGCTTTTATTTTGGCCCTGCACATGGGGATTAACATTAGCATATGATTTTTCAAATAATCTTAATTACTATTTTTTTTATCTTACTTTATTTTTTTTAGGTTCAGTTCTAATGCGTTCTGCTGGGTGTATTGTAAATGATATTCTGGACAAGGAATTTGATAAAAAAGTTTCCAGAACAAAAAACAGACCTATAGCTTCAGGGAAGGTCTCTGTAAAACTTAGTTTAACCTATGTAATTTTTTTATGCTTTGTGGCACTATTGGTTTTATTAAATTTCAATACTTTTACTATTATATTGGCTTTAGGCTCTATGCCTTTGGCATTTAGCTATCCTCTGATGAAAAGATATACATACTGGCCACAACTTTTTTTAGGAATTACTTTTAATTATGGATTAATTCTTGGTTGGGTTTGCATCACAAATCAAATAGCATTAGTACCAATAATACTTTATATAGGGGCCATATTTTGGACACTAGGTTTCGACACAATATACGGATATCAAGATATCAAGGATGATGAAATTATAGGAGTAAAATCAACATCAATAAAGTTTAAAAAAAATCCAAAATTATTTTTAATAATATGTTATTCAATCTTTATACTATCCCTAATTACAACAGGTTCTTTTATGAAATTTAATTCAATATTTTATATTTGTTTGTCCATTCCAATTTTGCATTTATTTTTATACCAAGTTTATAATTTTAATTTAAAAGACTCAAAAAGCAGTTTGAAAATTTTCAAAACTAACAATTTGTTTGGAATAATTGTTTTGTTTAATATTCTGATTGGCAAAATTTGAAATATTAATGAAAAAAATAGATATTTTAAAAAGGCTTTATTTTGAATACACCAAGAAACACATAAAGAAATTATTGATATCTTTGTTGTGTGCTCTATTAGTTGCTGGAAGTACTTCTGCAATTGCCTATCTCTTAGACCCAGCAATAAAAAAAATATTTATTGAAAAAGATCAAGATCTTATAATTATTATTCCAGTTTGCATTGTTATTACCTTTGCAACAAAGGGCCTATCTTTATATGCAGCAAAAGTTCTAATGATAGGAGTTTCAGAGGAGGTGAGAAAAGATTTACAATGTGATATGTTGGGTAATTTAATTTCTGCTGATACAAAATTAATTGACGGCAAACATACTGGAAAATTTATATCCGTCTTAATTAATGACGTTACTCATATAACAAATTTAATTAGCAATTCTGTTCTTAATATATTTAAAGATAGTCTAACCTTGATGGGTCTTCTTACTGTTATGTTCTTTCAAAACTGGAAACTTTCTTTAATAGCAATTATAATGATCCCTTTAGCTTCTTTTGCTGCAAAATCGTTAGGAAAAAGAGTAGGAAAGGTTTCAACCGAACAAATGTTAAAAGCAGGTTTGCTTAATACTTATCTAATAGAACTATTTAAAAACCATAAACTTATTAAAATATTTCAACAAGAAAAGCATGAAAATATAAGAGCTGATAAATTTATAAATGATTTAAAAGAAAAAAACCAAAAAATTGCAACTGTCTATGTTAGATCTTCACCAATTATGGAAACTCTTACAGGAATTATGATTGCAATATTAATTTTTTATTCAGGAAAACTTGTTTTAAAAAATGAGATAGAAGTTAATAACTTTTTTTCATTTCTTGCGGCAATGATGTTGGCGTATCAGCCTGTAAGATCACTTGCGACTATGAATATTACAATCAGCCAAGGTCTATCAGCTGCAATTCGAATATTGCCAGTTATTGATGAAAAATCAAAACTAATTCAAAATAGTGATGATTTGGAAATTAAGATCGATAAAGGAGACATTGAGTTCAAAAATGTTTTTTTTAAATATGATGAGGAAAGAGAAAAAAATACATTGGATTCTGTTAATTTAAAAATATCAGGTGGTAAGATGACATCTATTGTGGGCCATAGTGGTGCAGGTAAATCTACAATATTAAATCTAATTCCTAGATTTTACGATGCAGATTTAGGTGATATAGAGATTGATAACCAATCAATTTATAAGTCCACAATAAATTCTTTAAGAAAAAATATTTCACTAGTGAGTCAGGATACAACTTTATTTGATGACACTATTAGAAATAATATTGCTTATGCTAATTTAAATTCAACACAAGAGGAAATAGAAGAAGCAGCAAAACATTCTTATGCTAGTGAGTTCATAGACAAACTACCAAATAAATATGAAACAGTTATTGGTGAAAATGGAACAAGATTATCAGGTGGTGAAAAACAAAGATTATCTATAGCAAGAGCAATACTGAAAAAAAGTCAAATAATTCTTTTAGATGAAGCAACCTCTTCTCTAGATGCGGAAACTGAAAGTAAAATTCAAGAGGCTATAAACTTTTTAACAAAAAATAGAACAACAATTGTTATAGCACATAGACTTTCAACAATTTTAAGTTCTGATAAAATTTATGTAATAGATTCAGGAAAAGTTGCTGGTGAAGGAACTCATGAAGAGTTATTAATCAATTCAACTACCTATAAAAGTTTCTATGAAAAACAAATTAGAAAAGTTTAATGCTTTTTGTATATAGGATATTAGTCAACCTAATTTTTTTGTTTTCACCCATAATCATCTTAATCAGATTATTAAAAAAAAAGGAACATCCTACAAGATTTAAGGAAAAATTTTCAATTCATACAAAAAAAAAGCTTAATGGAAAATTAATATGGTTTCATGGAGCGAGTGTTGGGGAAATATTAAGTGTAATTCCCCTAATAAAAAAATTAGAAAAAAAAAATAATATAAGACAAATTTTGATTACATCTAACACATTAAGCTCTTCAAAAGTTATATCTGATTTTAAATTAAAAAAAACAATCCATCAGTTTTTTCCAATTGATACAAATCATCATAGTAATAAATTTCTAAACTACTGGAAGCCCTCAGTTGCAATTTTTATAGACTCTGAAATTTGGCCAAATATGATAGGCAATATTAAACAAAGATCCTTGCCACTAGTTCTGATGAATGCAAGAATTACTGATAAGTCTTTTAAAAAATGGAAAATATTTAGTTTGAGTGCAAGAAATATTTTTCAAAAATTTGATATTTGTTTGTCTTCGAATCTTAAGTCTAAAAATTATCTAAAATTTTTTGGTGCTAAAAATGTTAGATTTATTGGGAATTTAAAATTTTCACAAACTGAAAACAATAAAGAGGGTTTAAATGAAAATATTAAAAAAATTTTCAGAACAAAAAAAATATGGTGTGCTTCAAGTACACATGATAATGAAGAAATTATTTGTGCCAAAACACATAAAAAACTTAAATTAAAATATAAAAATTTATTAACAATTATTATTCCAAGGCATGTACATAGAGCAAATAAAATTAAATATGAAATACAAAAATTAAATCTAAGAGTTCATATGCATGACTCCAAAAAAAAAATTCATCCCAAAACAGACGTGTATTTAGTTAATAGTTTTGGTCAAACAAAGTCTTTTTTTAAAATTTGCAAAACTGTTTTTTTAGGAGGCTCAATAATTAAGCATGGAGGCCAAAATCCACTTGAAGCTACCAGATATGGTTGCAATGTGGTCCACGGTCCAAATGTATGGAACTTTGAGGAAATTTATTATCTATTAAAAAAATACCAATTTTCTAATAAAATTAATAATCCAGGTCAATTAACTACTAAAATAGACAAGATATTAAACATGAAAATTAATTCTAAAAACATAGAAATTAAAATTAAAAAATTAGGAGATAAAATTCTAAATGCTACTTTCAATGAGATAGATTATCTTATTAATTAATAATGAAACTAAAGAAACCTAAATTTTGGGATGATAAGAAACCTAGTTTTTTATCTTATCTTTTATTACCCTTAACATTTCCCATTATTGTTAATAACTTATTCTTAAAAAAAAAAATAACTTATCCTAATCAGAAGATCAAAAAAATTTGTATAGGTAATATTTATGTGGGTGGTACAGCAAAGACTCCTCTTACTATAAAAATTTATGAAATTTTAAAGAATCTAAAATATAAGACGGCCACATTAAAAAAATATTACAAGGATCAAATTGATGAACAGCAAATTTTGAACTCAAGAACAATTCTTTATTGTGAAAAGAATAGGAATCTAGCATTAGATCAAGCTATAAAAGATAATATAGATATTGTTATTTTTGATGATGGCCTACAAGATAGGTCTATAAGTTATGATCTAAGATTTGTCTGCTTTAACAATATAAAATGGGTCGGCAATGGTTTCTTGATTCCCGCGGGTCCTTTAAGAGAAAAAATTGAAAATATATCAAAATATGACGCTATATTTTTAAATGGAAATGAAAAAGATAACTCAGATATTAAGTCTTTAATTAAAGAATATAATGTAGATATTCCAGTTTTTGAGTCTACTTATAAATCAACTAATATTGACCAATTTGATACTAACGCAAAATATGTAATTTTTTCTGGAATTGGTAACCCAGAAAGTTTTAAAGAAACTGTATCAAATAATAGATTAAAAGTAGTTAAAGAGTTTATTTTTCCTGATCATCACCAATATACTGCCAGTGATATTCACGATATAATACAGAATGCCAAAAAATTAGATGCTCAAATTTTAACTACAGAAAAAGATTATACCAAAATTGATTCTGGTAAATATGTTAATATTAAATTTTTAAAAATAGAGCTTGTTATTAAAGATGAAAAAAAATTAATCAACTATTTAAAATTACACATATGAAATCTATAAAATATTTTATACAATTTTTGATAATTTTTATTTTTTTTCTTTTATTTAAAATCTTGGGTTTAAAGTCTGCTTCTTATCTTTCTGGAAAAATTATATCTTATGTTGGGCCATTTTTTAGATCTAAAAATCTTATAAAATCTAATATCTTAAAAGCATTACCAAATGCAGATATAAATGATGTTAAAATGATATCAAAAATGATGTGGCATAACTATGGAAGAATTCTTGCTGAATATATGTTTATAAAAGAATTTAGAATGTCCGAACATGAAAAGAATATCGAAGTAATTGGACAAAACAAATTAGATATTATTAGAAATAATAATGAGCCTGTAATATTTATTTCAGGTCACTTTAATAATTTTGAATTGATGGCAATGCATTTAGAAAAGTCTGGGATTAACTTAGCTGCTGTTTATAGGCCACTTAATAATAGATTTCTAAATTTTATAATGGAGAGAATAAGAAAAAAATATATTTGTAAAAATCAAATAAAAAAAGGAATATCTGGTACTAAACAATTGCTCACATTCTTTAAAAAAAAAACATCTATAGCTCTTATGATTGACCAAAGAGTTTCAGAGGGTGTTAGATCTAATTTTTTTCACCATGAAGCTTTTACTACAACTATTCCTGCACAGTTTGTTAAAAAATTCAAATGTAAGATAGTTCCTATTTATATCGAAAGAACTCATGGCGTTAATTTTAGATTAACTATTCACGATCCATTGGTGTATTCAAATGATGAATCCGTAGAGTCGATTACTTCGAGTTTGAATCTTTTAATGGAAAAAATGATATTAAAGAATCCTGAACAGTGGATTTGGTCTCACAACCGTTGGAAATAAAATTAACTTTGACTTTCTTCTCTTTTTATTGCGGCTTCCACATATGAGTAATATGGCTCTTGCAAATCAACATTCCAATAATTTAGGTCTTCTAGCCTAATATTTTTTCCAGATATTGCGCATACTACGTGGTCACCTTCTTGAATAATTTGAAAATTATTAGGTAAATATTTTATTTTGGCTAATTTTTTAATCATTTATAGTTTATATATTATTACATGAAAGTTGGAATAATTGGAAGTGGTGGTCGAGAGCATGCTATTTGTTATGCTCTAAATAAGTCCACAAAAATTGAACAAATATACTGTTTTCCAGGTAATGCAGGAACATTAAAAATTGCTGAGAACGTATCTATTGATTTAGAAAATTTTGATGAATTAAAAAATTTTATAGTTTCTAACGAAATTGATTTAGTAATTGTTGGTCCAGAAAAACCACTGGTAAATGGTATAGTAGACTTCTTGGAAAGACATAACATTAATGTATTTGGACCTAACAAGAGTGCCTCACAACTAGAGGGCTCTAAAATATTTACCAAAAATTTATGTAAAAAATATCAAATACCTACTGCTAAATTTGGTATTTTTGAAACTATCAATGATGCACTACTTTTTTCAAATAATGCAAATTATCCACTGGTAATAAAAGCTGACGGTTTAGCTTCAGGCAAAGGTGTTTATATTTGTGCAAATAAAAACGACTCAGAGATAGCCATTAATGAGATATTTAATGGTAAATTTGGTGTTACTAACAATCTACTTATTGAAGAATTTCTTGTTGGAGAAGAGATGAGTTATTTTATTATAACAGACGGTAAAACAATAAAAAATTTTGGATCAGCGCAAGATCACAAAAGAGTTTTAGAAGGTGATTTAGGAAAAAATACTGGAGGTATGGGAGCTTACTCTCCTTCAAGACTAATCAATAACAAGTTAGAGAAAAAAATTATTGAAAGAATAATAGAACCAACAATAGAAGGACTAAAAGATATTGGAATAAGTTATAAGGGTTTTTTGTATGTGGGTTTAATGATTATAAAAGGTGAGCCTTATTTAATCGAATACAATGTTAGAATGGGAGATCCAGAGTGTCAAACAATTTTGCCAAAACTTAACTCAAGTTTACTAGATATTTTTTTAGCCTGCTGTAATGGTACGCTGGATCAATGTGCAATAAATTGGCATAATAAAAAAAGTTTATGTATTGTCATATGCTCAAAAGGATATCCTGATACCTTTAAAAAAAATTCATTAATAAAAAATATAGAAGAAATTAAATTTAGTGAAAATGAATATTTATATCACGCAGGCACAACCAAAATTGATGATAAGATTTTTTCTAATGGAGGAAGGGTATTAAACTTTGTTTGTCTATCTAACGATTTTTTAAAAGCTAGAACAAAAATTTTTGATTTAATAAATCAGCTCTCTTGGGATGATGGCTTTTATCGTAAAGATATAGGTTATAAAGTAATCAATTAATGAGAGTAATATCTGGAACATCAAAAGGTAAAAAGTTATATGAACCAAAAGACCTTTACACTAGACCACTAAAGGATCTAACTAAAGAGTCAATATTTAATATAATCACTCATTCCAATAAATTTAGTGTTAGATTACAAGGTGCAAATATTTTAGATCTGTTTTCAGGAACAGGTTCATTTGGTTTAGAGTGCTTATCGAGAGCATCAAAACATGTGACGTTTGTAGAAAACTATAAAAAAATTTTACCTATCTTAAAAAAAAATATTACTGAGTTGAATTATGAAAAAAATTCTAAGATAGTTGAGATGGATATAAATGATAGTTTAAGCTTTAAAGTATTTAAAAATAAATTTGATATTATTTTTTTAGATCCACCATATAAAGACAAAAAACTATTAGAAATGCTTAAAAACATATTTCAATATGATTTATTAAAAGATGAAGGGGTAATAATTATTCACAGGCATAAAAAAGAAGTCGATGAATTCCCCATAGAGTTTAAGATAGTTGAAGAAAAATCATATGGAATATCAAAAGTAATTTTTGGTAATTATATTTAAATTAAAATTTTTTTAGTTTCTGTTTTAATTAATTCTACAGAAGGTTGATTGTAGGGGTCTAGTTTTAGAGCTCTAGCCAATAAAATAGTTTCTAAGATAAAAAAAGTAAACAATTCTCCTAGAGTCTTTTCATCTCTTAAATTAACTTCAAAACTTCTAAATGGTATTTTTTTTTTTAAAAAAATATTTTCAGTAGCTAATTTTTGGGCATAAATTATTTGATTTAAATCTTTGTTTTTTAAATATTCATGAGTAGATAAAATCTTATCACTTATAATCTTGGTGGAATTTTTTTCGTCAACATAGAAAAATGTAAAAAAATTATTTTTAGGTCCATCTAAATAAAGTTGCATGAGACTATGATTATCTTTAGGCATTGAAGACACTAATGGTAAAATTCCATTTCCTTTTTTCCCCAAACTCTCAGCAATTAATTGTTGATACCATTTGAAGATATTTTTAGAACTCTCATCATAGTTAAGAATTATTGAGTTGAATTTTTTTTTTTTTAAGAAAAATAATGTATTACTAACATTTGTTAATAATGAGTTAATAAATTTTTGATTCTTAATCAAATTATTTAATTGTTTAAATTTCTTTGGATTGAGGCCCATTAGTTCTGCTGGAAGCATACCAACCTCAGACAGTACTGAAAATCTACCTCCTATAAAGTTATTGTGATGAACTACTTCAGCTTTTAATTTCTTAGCTAACAAAGACAAATAACTTTCTTTATTTTCCGTTATAAAGATACTTTTATCTTTTTTTTTTATTAATATATTTGAGTTAGATATCGTTTCTAGTGTATTTCCTGACTTAGAAACTATTAGATTTAAATACTTATTATCTTTTTCATGAAAAATTTTAGTTGCTTCAAGGTTACTTATGAATTCAAAGCTTTTTTTTATTTTAGGTCTTAAAAAAGCATAAATTGCTTTTGTTCCAAGTATAGAACCTCCCATACCAATAACTCTTATATTTTTATAACTTTTTGAATTTGAAATATTTTTTTTGGAATAACTATTTTTATAACTTGTTGATAACGAATTTAATATCACACTCTTTTCTCTTAGAAGTCTTTTTAAATCTTTCCTAATATTCTTATTAATTTTTTTTAAGTTAAAATTCTTAAAATTGATATTTTTAGTTAGCATTAATTATTTAATATTTTTTAATACAAATTCTTCTACATTGCCATTTTGTGATGATGGTGAATTTATAGTTGCAGCCTCAATGCCAAGCAATTTTTGTATATCAAGACTATCTTGATTTAAAGATGCCTCTTCTTTCTCTGTCGTTATATCTTTTGGTCTTGGTAATTCTAAATATTTAGGTGGCAAAACTAGAGGATTTTTCTTTTTTACTAAAAACTCGTCATTATTATCAGACTTGTTTCCACTTAAACCTTCTTTAATTGATTGACAGGCTGTCAAAGCAAAACAAGCAACTAAAATTATAAATATTTTATTTTTTTTCATTACTTAAAGATTTATCAAAAATTAATTCAACTAAAATAAGGCAAAACACACCAATTGTAATAAATATATCAGCAACATTAAATATAAACCAGTGATAATTATTAATATGCAAGTCTATAAAATCTGGTACTGCTGAATAATACAGTCTATCAAATAAATTTCCTACAGCTCCCCCAAAAACAAATGAGTAAAAATAAAATCGTATATCGTTTGTTTTTATAATTAATACTAAAATTACTATTGAAATAGTTGCTATCAGTAATGTTATTGCAGCATATATATTACTCTGGTCAAATGATAATAGACCAAATGCAATTCCTTCGTTCCAAATTAAATATACATTTAAATACTTAGTTACAAAAATATCTACTGAGCTATTAATCTTTGCAAGAGATATGATGTATATTTTTGATAACCTATCTAAAAAAAAAATTAATGTAATTATTAATGCACTATAAATAAATTTTTTTCTAATTTCTACTTTCATTTTTTATATAGCATGTCTTTGGCACTCGTCTTTACTTATTTTCCAACAAACAGGACACTTCTCTCCTTCAGCTTTTTTAGTTTCTACTTTAATTTCTTTGTCATTTGTTTTTATAATACTTACTTCTGATGTGATGCATAATTCTGCTAAATCTATATCTTCAATAAAATTAAACTGTTCATCATTTATATTTATTATCAAATTTGCCTCAAGACTAGAACCAATTTCTTTACTGGCTCTTTTTTCTTCAATACTTATATTGCAAATATCTCTAATTTTTTTTAACTCTATCCATTTTTCATTTAACTTTATATTTTCAAACAGTTTTGGAAATTTAATAAACTCCTCAAGATGAATACTTTTTTTATCTTTGTTTATTAATGTAAAAATTTCTTCTGTCGTAAATGAAAGAATAGGCGCAAACCATTTGAGTAATGATTCAAGAATAATATTTAGAACAATTATGCTATTTTTTCTCTTTTCAGATTCTTTTGGATCACAATATAAAGTATCTTTTCTTATATCAAAATAAAATGCAGACAAATCTACAGTGCAAAAATTTAATAACTCCTTATAGAGATTGTGGAAGTCATATGATTTAAAATAGTTTTTATAACTTTCATTTAAATTATATACTCTATGAAGCATATACCTCTCTAATTCAGGTAGTTGATTTAAATCTAATTTTTCAATATCAATTTTTTTAAAATCATCATTAATATTTCCAAGTAAATATCTAAATGTATTTCTAATTTTTCTATAAGAATCTGCGTGTTGTTCTAAAATAGAAAAATCTATTCTTAAATCTTCTGCATAGTTAGATGATGCAACCCATATTCTTAAAATGTCTGCTCCATATTTTTTTAAAATATCTTCAGGTGCAATTACATTTCCTAAAGATTTAGACATTTTAAGACCTTTGCCATCTACAACAAAGCCATGTGATAAAATTGACTCGTAAGGAGCTCTTCCTCTTGTTCCACATGACTCTAAAAGTGATGAATGAAACCATCCTCTATGTTGGTCAGATCCCTCCAGATACATTGATGCTGGCCACTGAAGATCTTCTCTTTTTTCTAAAACAAATGCGTGAGTGCATCCACTATCAAACCAAACCTCTACAATATCATTAGTTTTATCGTAATCTTCAGCTTTATATTTATCTCCTAAAAACCTTTGCGGATCATCAGAAAACCAGCAGTCAGAACCCTCTTTTTCATAAATACTTGCAATATTCTCATTCACTATGTCATCAACTAAAATCTCTTTTGTTTTTTTGTGAGTAAATATCGGCAAAGGTACTCCCCATACTCTTTGTCTAGAAACACACCAATCTGGTCTTGTTTCAATCATTGCTTTTATTCTTTCTCTTCCTTTACTTGGGTAAAACGTTGTTTCATCTAGTGCTTTTAATGCTTTTTTCCTCAGGTCATGACTTTCCATTGAAATGAACCATTGTGGCGTTGCTCTATGAACAAGTGGAGCTTTTGACCTCCATGAATGGGGGTATGAATGAATTAATTCACCATTTGATAATAATTTTTTTTGTTCTTTTAGTTTTTCAATTACAATTGGGTTTGCCTTAAAAATATGTGTCCCTTCAAACAACGGAAGGTTTTTAGTATATTTACCATCTCCATCAACAGTCTCTATTGCTTTAATTCCATGGTTTAAACAAAGGTTAAAGTCATCTGGACCATGGCTAGGTGCACAATGAACAATTCCTGTGCCCTGTTCTGTTGTGACAAATCTTGCTTCTAACATTGGTATTTCATAATCATAACCAAGTTCTAAAAATGGATGGCTACAAACTGTGTCTTTAAATTCTTTTCCACTAAATTTTTTAATTTTTTTATAATTTTTAATATCACAGTTCTTGATGACCGATTCTAATAATGCTTCTGCAATTACTATTTTTTTATTCTTAAAGTCCCCATCATCTTCTAATTGGATTAGCAAATAATCTAAGGCTTGATTGTAAGCTAAAGCTTTATTGGCAGGTATAGTCCAAGGTGTTGTTGTCCATATAACAACTTCTGCACCTTCTAGCTCTTTCAGATTAGATTTAATAACTGGAAAAGCAGTGTAGATTGTATCAGATTTATGATCATGATATTCTACTTCAGCATCTGCCAATGCAGTTTTTTCAACAGTGGACCACAGTACTGGCTTAAACCCCTTATAAAGACTTCCTTCCTTTAAAAATTTACCTAACTCTCTTACAATTTGTGCCTCCGCATTAAAGCTCATAGTAGTATAGTGATTTTCCCAATCTCCAATAACACCTAGCCGCTTAAATTGTGTTTTGTGAACTTCAATCCATTTTTCCGCAAATGCTCTACATTCTTTTCTAAACTCTGTTACTGGAACCTCATTTTTATTTTTTTTATTTTTTTTATATTCCTCTTCAATTTTCCATTCAATAGGTAATCCATGACAATCCCACCCTGGTACATAAACAGAATCTTTTCCATCCATTTGATGAAATTTAACAATTATATCTTTTAGAATTTTATTTAAAGCAGTACCCATATGGATATTTCCGTTTGCATAAGGAGGACCATCATGAAGTATAAATTTTTCTTTTCCTTTCTTTGATTTTCTTAACTCCTTATAAAGATCAATTTTTTTCCAATATTCTAAAATCTCAGGTTCTTTGTTTTGTAGATTAGCCTTCATTGAGAAGGCCGTTTTTGGAAGGTTTATATTTTCTTTGCTCATTTTAAGTTTTTTTGGCTATCTTTAGATCACTTTGAATTTGTTTTCTTAGTTGATTAATATTATTAAATTTTTTTTCTTTTCTTATAAATTTTATGAATTCAACTGATAAATACTTATTATAAAGATTTCCAGAAAAATTAAAAATATGAACCTCTAATAAAATTTTTTTTTGGTTAAATGTGGGCCTATAACCAAGATTTGCTATTGCTTTTAAAGATTTTTTTGAGTTTTTTTGTTTAACACTAACCGAATACACTCCGGGCATTGCAATTACATAGTCCTTAATATCAATATTGCAGGTTGGAAAACCAATTTTTTTTCCTTGTTGTCTGCCTTTTTGAACAATTCCTTCAATTGTCCAATTTCTAGTTAAAGCTTTATTAGCTTTTTTTAAATTACCCTCTTCCAATAGAAGTCTAATATACGTTGATGAGATGACTTTTTTGCCTAATATTAATGGTTGGGGTTTTACTATTTTATAATCATAAAGTTTTTCATTTTTTATTAATTGTTTAACGTCTCCTTCTCTTTTGTTTCCAAATCTAAAATTATTACTAACAAATATATATTTTGCTTCTAATTTTTTAGACAAAAACTCTTTGATAAAAAAATCTGATTTAATCCTAGAAAAATTTTTATCAAATTTTTTTGTAATCACAAAATCTACACCTAAACTTTTTAATATTTTATTTTTTTGATTAATATTTGAAAGTCTAAAGTTTTTAATTTTCTTATTAAAATACATTTTTGGCATTGGCTCAAAAGTGACAACACCAATATTTAATTGAAATTTTTTTTTATAGTTATTTGCTAATTTAAATAATCTTTGATGACCCAAATGAGCTCCATCAAAGTTTCCAATGAGAATTATGGATTTTTTATGATTTTTAGAAATATTAAAATTTTTATATAATTTCATATTTTACCATTTAAGTTCAGTTTGAATAAAATTTGTAATAACTTCATATTTCTTAGATACCCTATTTATTCCATCTTTTTTTATTTCATTTTTATGGACACCATTCGATATTAAAAGTGAGTCATAGTTTAAAAGATTAGCCCCTTTGATATCCGTATTAAAGTTGTCGCCAATTGATAAAATTTTTTTTTCTTTATTATCAATTGATTGATTATAAACTTCTGGATAAGGCTTTCCAAAATATATTACTTTTCCACCCATTTTTTCAAAAACTAAAGCTACTGATCCAGCACACAATTCTCTTTTACTTCCTCTATCCACAATTAGATCAGGATTAGTACAAATCATTTTTTTATTAATATGATCCTTAAATAATCCTTTATAATAATTTAGATCTTCGTCTGGGTTTTCAAACAAACCTGTGCATAACAAATAAGTACTTTTAGATATTTCTTTACTTTTATTATTTTCAAATTCTATAAATAAATCAAAGTCTCTAGGAGGACCTATATGATAAAATTTTTGCTCCAGATAATTTTTTTTAATATAATTTAATGAAGCCTCTCCTGATGAATAAACTTTTTCTCTAATCTCTTCCTTCATACCCATTTTTTCTAAAAATGCTTTGACTGTTTTGTTGGGTCTTGGAGCATTAGTTAAGAGAACATATTCTTTTTTGGCTTTGGTAATTTCTTTTAAAGCATTAATTGCATCCTTATGGAGGGTTATTCCGTTATGAACGACGCCCCACAAATCGATATAAAAAATATCATAATTATCAATAATTGATTTTAAACCTTCGATATCTAAATTCTTAGTCATTATGTGAGGTATAACTTATAAAAAACACAATTTCTCTGGTTTTTTACCCTACTTATTTTTTTTACTAACCTTGAAATCGTATGGCTAGTAGCTATATGAGTCGCATATTAAAAGGAGAATCTATGAAATTTAAACCGTTACACGATAGAGTATTAATTGAAGTTTTAGACAGTAGTGAAAAAACTGCTGGAGGAATAATTATACCTGATACAGCTCAAGAAAAACCTCAAGAAGGTAAGGTTATTGCTGTTGGTGGTGGAGCAAAAACTGAAGATGGAAAAATTATTCCAATGGATGTAAAAGTCGGAGACAAAGTTCTTTTTGGCAAGTGGTCAGGAACTGAAATCAAAATCGATAGTAAAGAATACAACATAATGAAAGAGTCAGATATTATGGGTATTTCAGGAAAATAATTTTAATTAAAGGAGAAAATAAAATGGCGAAAATTATAAAATTCGACTCAGAAGCTAGAGCGGCAATGATAAGAGGTGTTGATATCCTTGCAAATACAGTAAAAGTTACACTTGGACCAAAAGGAAGAAATGTTGTTATAGACAAATCTTATGGTGCACCAAGAATTACTAAAGATGGTGTTTCGGTAGCAAAAGAAATTGACTTAGAAGATAAGTTTGAAAACATGGGTGCGCAAATGGTTAAGGAAGTTGCCAACAAAACTAATGAGGAAGCTGGTGACGGAACGACTACGGCAACCATTTTAGCTCAAGCAATTGTTAAAGAAGGTGTAAAATATGTAACAGCAGGCATGAACCCTATGGATGTTAAAAGAGGTATAGATGCAGCAGTTGAACATGTTAAAACTAGTTTAATCTCTTCAGCTAAAAAAGTTAAAGATAGTGATGAAATTGCTCAAGTTGGAACAATCTCTGCTAATGGTGATAAGGAAATTGGCAACATGATTGCAAAAGCTATGCAAAAAGTTGGTAATGAAGGTGTGATCACTGTTGAAGAAGCAAAAGGAATAGAAACTGAGTTAGACGTTGTTGAGGGTATGCAATTTGATAGAGGATATCTGTCACCATACTTTATTACTAACGCTGATAAAATGACTACTGAGTTAGAAAATCCTTTTATTTTATTACATGAAAAGAAATTAACTAACTTACAACCAATGGTTCCACTTTTGGAAGCTGTTGTTCAAGCTGGAAGACCCCTAATGATTATTTCAGAAGATGTTGAGGGCGAGGCTCTTGCAACTCTTGTAGTGAACAAACTTAGAGGTGGTTTAAAAGTTGTTGCGGTTAAAGCTCCTGGTTTTGGCGATAGAAGAAAATCAATGCTTGATGATATTGCAATCTTAACTGGTGGACAGGTTATTTCTGAAGATATTGGTGTTAAACTTGAAAATGTTAAGCTTACCGATCTTGGTTCTTGTAAAAGAATAAAGGTTGATAAAGATAATAGCACTATCATTAGTGGTGGTGGCAAGAAATCTGAGATTGAAGCTAGATGTGTTCAAATAAAAAAACAAGTTGAAGAAACAACTTCTGATTATGACAAAGAAAAACTTCAAGAGAGACTAGCAAAACTTGCTGGTGGAGTTGCTGTAATCAAAGTTGGTGGTGCAACTGAAGTAGAAGTTAAAGAGAGAAAAGATAGAGTTGAAGACGCTCTTAACGCAACTAGAGCTGCTGTTGAAGAAGGAATAGTAGTTGGTGGTGGTTGTGCTCTTTTATACGCTTCACAAAGTTTAGACTCACTTAAAGTTAAAGGAGACGATCAAAAAGCTGGTGTTGCATTAGTAGCTAAAGCTTTAGAAGCTCCTATAAGACAAATAACTTTAAATGCTGGAGTTGATGGTTCAGTTGTAGTTGGAAAATTACTTGAACAAAATAAAAAGAACACAGGTTATGACGCTCAGAATGAAGAGTATGTTGACATGTTTGCAAAAGGTATCATAGATCCTGTTAAGGTTGTTAGAACAGCACTACAAGATGCAGCTTCAATTGCTGGATTACTTGTAACTACAGAAGCTATGATTGCTGATAAGCCAGACGATAAAGATGCAGGTGCTGGTGGAATGCCTGGTGGAATGCCTGGTGGCATGGGTGGCATGGGTGGCATGGGTGGCATGGGTATGTAATCCCACGCTTTCTAAATAAATTTACAAAAGGGCAGTCTTTACTGCCCTTTTTTTATATCTGTACTATAAATCTGCAATAAAGTTTTAAGAAGGTTGTTGGGGATTCTTATGTGTTAAATTGATTAACTAATTCATTATGTTTTTTGTTATCTGCTATTAACAATGTACTTACAATGTATGTTCAATGTACTTTGCTTTTGACTTTAGGACGATTAGGTAGTGCCTGACAATGTGTTTACAATGTACTTGCTGAATAAGTGAGTACTGTCGTAAATAGTATCCGTATGTAATTCCCACTCTTTTTTAAAAAAAATTCAAAGGCTATCTTTTTTAGGTAGACTTTTTTTTTATTAAGCTGCTATAAGATTAAGATATGTCAAAAAGATATAGTGGAAAATCATTTAAAGATTCAAGTACTGCTAAGAAACCAAAATTAAGCCTGAAAGAAAAAAGAAAAAATAAAAAAGAAAAGTCTAAAAAATCTTAAGCTTTAGCTCTTTTTTGACTATGCTTTTTGAAGGTAAAACTTTTAGGTCTATCACTTCTACTTTTAAACTTCTTCTTTCCATCAAAACCAGAGCTTTTTTTCTCTCCACTAGTTGGTGAGCTTTCAGATGTTTTTTTTCCAAAGTATTTAGGGTTATTTGTGAAACCAGTTGGCTTCGAGTCGTCTTTTTTAGTGAAACTAGATTTTCCTTTGTAGCCAAAACTCTTTTTCTCTCCATCTCTTGATGATGAACTTGATCTACCGTAACTAGATGGTTTTGATTTATCACCAAAACTAGATTTTCCTTTGTAGCCAAAACTCTTTTTCTCTCCATCTCTTGATGATGAACTTGATCTACCGTAACTAGATGGTTTTGATTTATCACCAAAACTAGATTTTCCTTTGTAGCCAAAACTCT
>Ga0307986_10001160_pt1 | contig 19350 bp, 20 predicted proteins | sample EllFjometageno82_FD_203170 | JGI IMG/M metagenome (GOLD analysis project Ga0307986, IMG submission 203170) | Marine microbial communities from Ellis Fjord, Antarctic Ocean - #82 | ecosystem: Environmental > Aquatic > Marine > Unclassified | place: Southern Ocean | collected 2014-10-09
ATCAACTACTTGCTTGACCGCTTCTATTCTAAATTCTTCTGTGTATCGATTGTTGCTCATATTCACCTCTCTTATAGCCATTTTGTATGACTGAAAGGTGTCTAGTAAAGTGATAGCGATTCAAAAACTTATGGATGAAAACTGTCAATTGGAGCTAATCAAATGGTATTGAATGTCTTAGTAATTTTGTCCTTATGTAACACTCGGGCATTTTGAATTAAATAATATCTTTAAATATCATTAAATTAGAGATGTTTTCTAGTTTTCCCCACCCCACCAAATACTATTCCAGTAAATTCGAGAGAGCGCAGTAGAAGTCGTCAAAGCTCTATGGTTTGGAGTTTTTGTGCGATATGATTCTAAAATAGTCGACTTGTTGCATAACTAACACAAATTAACTAACGGTACCGATAATGGCAAAAAGACATGCAATCCGGTTTGGGGATTATATCCAGGCGATGGTAGTGGATACGCAACAGGTTCCATTCGAAGAATTGATGCCTGAACCTCTTTTTGACCGTCACGGTAATGAACACCCACAGCCTGTTCCTAAGATGAAGCTGGGCGGTGGTGATGTTGTCAAAGTTCTGCAGCCTTACGTATCAACACGATTCATTGACCAAGCCCGCGCAGTTGTTCCATTAGCAATTTATCTCGCTCTGTTTCAATATATTGTTCTGCAAACCCCTGTAATGGATGCTTCGATTGTCGCTGGCGGATTGTTCGCGGTAATGATCGGTCTAATGATGTTCATGGAAGGGCTGAAGCTGGGTCTCATGCCATTCGGCGAGGTGATTGGTAACACATTGCCGCGCAAGCTTCCGCTTGCCGGCGTACTTTTCATCGCTTTCTTGCTCGGCATTGGTGTGACGTTCGCTGAACCGGCAATCGGTGCACTTCAGGTTGCAGGCTCCATTGTTGATCCAGAGAAGGCGCCATATCTATATACTTTGCTCAACGATAGAGGTGGCGCAACCGTTTTGGTGGTTGGTTTGGGTGTCGGCTTGGCCGCCGTTCTTGGGACAGTGCGATTTTTGCGGGGTTGGAGCTTGAAGCCCCTAATTTTCATGACAGTAACACCAACATTGGTTCTCAGCGTGATTGCGTGGAACCATCCAGAACTCACCAAAATTGTTGGCTTAGCATGGGATGCCGGTGCAGTGACTACAGGCCCTGTAACTGTTCCGCTCGTGCTCGCGCTTGGTGTTGGGGTCGCTTCTGCAGCGGGCAAAGGCGCAGACTCGTCGCTATCTGGGTTTGGAATCGTAACCTTGGCCTCGATATTCCCAATTTTAGGTGTTCTCTGTCTCAGCTTTTACACCGCATACACTGTGCCTCCTGAGACAATTATTGCGCGCGCAGCCGAAATTAAGTTAGCGGCAGAGATGGCTACAAGCCAGCCGGAATGGTACGAAATGACCCCTTGGACAGAGGTTATTCTTGGTGTGCGCGCGATTGTTCCTCTCGTTATTTTCTTGATGATTGTTTTGTTCGTCGTCTTGCGTGAGAAGATGAAGAACGCATTTATTACATACTACGGCATCATTATGGCTGTTGTGGGAATGTGTATTTTTAATGTCGGATTAACGTACGGTCTTGCAAAACTTGGCGACCAATCAGGCGGTTTGATTGCGGGCGCCTTTACGTCTATTGAGGCGATCACAGCGAGTCCTCTTTACAGCGTTTCTGTGGGTGTGGCGATTGCAGGATTGTTCGCATGGGTTCTGGGGTTAGGAGCGACACTGGCTGAACCTGCATTGAACGCGCTTGGTATGACGGTTCAAAATTTAACTAACGGCGCCTTTAAAAAATCAATGTTGATGGGAGCCGTGGCTTTCGGCGTTGCGACTGGCCTTATGCTCGGCGTTCTAAAACTTATTTTTGATTTCCACATTATGTATATTCTAATTCCAGGCTACACGCTTGGGCTGATATTAACGTTGCTTTCAACCGAAGAGTTTGTGAATGTCGGGTGGGACTCTGCTGGTGTGACTACGGGTCCGGTCACGGTGCCGCTTGTACTTGCTATGGGGCTCGGATTCGGCAATGCTATGGGATCAACGGAAGGCTTCGGTATCTTAGCCACAGCATCGATTTGTCCAATCGTGGCAGTTTTGACCCTTGGTTTATATGTTCAGTTTAAAGTGAGGCGGGAAGAACGTCGAATATCAAGAGAGTTTGCACTAGAAGGAGGAATTGCATGAAACGCTCATTTACGACCTTGACTGATGCAACGCTAATCACTGCCGTTGTGCAGAGTGGGTATGGTGAGGTGATAACAGATGCTTTACTAGAGATCGGTATTCAGGGATCAACAATTCATGCTGCGATGGGCGTCGGTATTCGAGAACGCTTGGGAGCTCTTGGCGTCGCTGTTGATGCTGAGCGTGAGGTTGTCAGCGTAATGGTTTCGAGTGACGAAGTTGACCGAATTTTCGAAAGAATTTTTTTGGCCGCTAAGCTTGATGTGCCGGGGATGGGGTTTATGTATGCGACACCGTTATTGCAAGCGGCTACATATGTGCCTCCTTCAATTCTGTCTAAGTACGCTGGTCAATAATCATGTCGTTACCAATACTCAAGCCAGATATTCGTAAGCATTACCTTGACTACACGTGGTTGATATCTGGCGTGTTATATGAGGGCGGCACCGACGTGTTGATTCCAGAATTAATGAAAAGAGGGATTAACGAAGCGCTTTTTTATAATGTAGCGGGATCCCCGATAGGTAGGAAATCAGTGGCTGGTGTTGCTGATTCGTTTGACGTCGAACAGTTTCATGTTGTTGTGTCTGCCGATCAGGCTGAAAATATCTTTGATTATATCTATCGCTTCTGCGACTTATCGCATCCGAACAAGGGATTCATAAACATGAATAAGTTGTTTCGTTCGACTCAACTCGATCTTCCAGATTTAAACGATATCGCGAATGAAGAGATGTCCGACTAACTAGTAGGTGACCTAATGGCCAATGAATCAGAAATAGAATTAATAGAAGAGAGTAAGATCAGAATCCGGAAGAATAAGCGACGGATTTTTGAACTTGAAGCTGAAGTATCGACGACATCTGCAGAATTAATGCTTTTGTTGGCCGATATTGAAGAAAACCGAGCTCTTCTGACTAGGAATTTCACCTCCTCGTTCACGGGAAATAGAGCAATTGTGGTCGATAACGTGAATGATCTCTTTAATTCGCGTTTAATAATGATTGATTCGCTCGATCCCAAGACTGATACTGAGTTGGATTTTCAGGCTATGCTTTCTAACTCGGTCAGGATTGATCAGCTTGAAAATAAGGCGCAATTAAACGAAAAATTAAATGAAATTATCGGTCGAGTGCAAGAGGTCAACATGATGTTACAAGTGGTCAATACGCTGGTTGCTAGCGCTAACGAGATTGCAGTTGAGCAGGTAGATACGTTGATTTCTGAGAATGCAGAGTGGGTTGACGGCGAACTAACGAAGAGGTTGAGCTCTGCCACGGCTAATGTAAACAAACAAGGCGCGGGTGAAAATCGGGAGCGCCTAGATAAGCTGGTTGATAGTTCGCATATTGCTGAAGATGCTGCTTCAATGATATTGAAGCGGATCAGTTCCGTTACTAAATCTATTCTTGAGTCTGGAGAGGATATCACGAGACGACGTGATGCGATTCAGGCGGATCGTGAACGAGTAATCGCTAATCAAAGACGTACAGCTGACATGATAATCAAACCCTAAATACGGGTCTTTAGAAGCTTAGAGGCAGGTCTGTGCAATAAAGGGAGAACTGCCGGCATGGGCCCGTAGTGCAGGGGCTTCTCATCGGCCAGTCCGCCCCGTAAGGTTATTGCTTATGTTGAAGCAAAGTTTGCGGTGAACAATTATATTACTGGGTATTACAGCCGTGTAAGGCCGCATCTGGATAATGGTGGATTTTCGCCAAACGACTCAGAGAAGAAATACCGGATTTACCATAAACTGGTGGCCAATATTACTTGACCACTACACTACTGAGAACCATAAAACATAGTATCCGATTGTAGTTGAATGCAAAACACTAACACTAACACTAACACTAACACTAACACTAACACTAACACTGATGCGCTAGTGTTAGTGTTTTCCACTTCCGGAACCTATTTGGTCAAATATAGGAGTTGTTTATGTCTAATTTATCTGTGGTTGGTGAGGTCATTCGTTACTATAAACTCAATGCGAACGGAGGCTATGCTGAGTGGTCGAAGGTTCCATGTACCGACGATTACAAGATGCACGTGCCGTCTATGGGATTCGATACTGTTGGCCCGATAGAAAATGAGGAAATTATATTCGGATGGCTAACTGAAATCGAAGCGAAACAAGAACTCGTCAATATTGTCGAGTTCGGCTCTTATGTAACATGCTATTTGCACATATCCGATAAGGACGGTGACATTCTCGATGTTGTCGAAGTTTTTAAAATCGACGATAACGGAAAAGTTGAAGAGATCTGGGCTCTTTAAATAGAAGCCTCTGAGAGCTCCTCTACTCAGAGGCAGCGATCTAACACTCTAATCACTTCTAAAGTTTCTTTATAATCTCTCACAAAATAATTTTATACAAAACGGATAATATGGAGTTTAGTTAATTTTGAAGGTTGCAATGTGTGTAACTTAAAATGGTTAAATTACTGATAAGAAAGATGTTTGTAGCTGATGTTAAGCACCAAAAGAGGGGGTAAGAGTTACACGAAAGTTACACGCTTTTATTTTCGTGCTTATAGCCCTTTATCTATAAGGGGTTGTAATCTAGCAACTATTGAGTGGGAATGACCGGAAATGTTAATAAAATCGATAACATGCATTAGACAAGTCCTATGAGAACTAAAATTTTGAAAGGGATATTACTAATTGAATACTAAATGAAAACAGAGCTAAACATAAATGAAGTATTAATTTAAAAAGGTGGTGCCAATTTACAAAGGGGAATTGAAACTGTTGGAGGTTATTTATACCTCACAAATGAGCGCTTAATATTTGAAGCGCATGCAATCAACTTTCAAAGCGGGAATACTATTATTGATCTATCAAATATTGATTCTACCGAAAAACGCTGGACTAAATTTTTGAACTTAATACCATTAATGCCAAATTCGCTAGCAATTAACTCTAAAGCAGGAGAAGAATATAAATTTGTATTATTTGGAAGAAATGCTTGGGAAGTAAAAATTAATGAAAACAAATCATAGAGTTATAAGGGTTTCAAATCGCGCAACTATTGAGTGGGTAGGGCGTTAGCTGTTGTAAACTTTACAAAAATAGAAATGCTAAATTGCTGATATTACAGGGATGTTAAGATAGTGAGACACGCAAAAATAAACCACAAATGTTGTAAAGATGATTTCGCCCCTCGCAACCATTGTTCTTGCAAGGTTTATTTTGAGTGCGACTATTGAGTGGGAATAAGCGCGAACCATGAAGATGAACTACTTCGTCTTTGGCACCAATAACCTGTCTGTCGCCGTAAAATTCTATGACAGTCTTTTTGAAGGCATGGATGTGCAGCGCCATCCCGAAGAAGGCCGTATGGCAATGTGGATAGGAGAGGGCTTTCTATTCGCATTGGCCGAACCATTCGATGAGAGCCTAGCCACAGTTGGCAATGGCAGTATGTGCGGTTTTCAACTGAATAGCGCCGAGGAAATCCCTGCAAAACACGCTCTCGCCATAAAGCTTGGTGGTGTCGACGAAGGCGGTCCCAGCGTGCGCTCCGATCGTTTCTCCGCTTATGTTCGGGACCTAGACGGAAATAAGCTCTGCTTCTTCGAATAGAAATATCCACTTTTTAATCACTCCGCAAGTTCTCTAGTTTTCGTATTGCGCAGTCTCAAATATTGATTTCACCATGAAATTATTTTCAGTAAAAAGCATACCAATTGTATCGTGGAGTTCCGGTCACGCCATGAATTTTCGGCCGCGTATCCTAACGCTTTGTATCTTGTGCATAGGCTTGACGGTATTTGGCATAGGTGACGCATTGTTAATTGCTTCAGGTGCTGGGAATAGCCCGTGGACTGTTTTATCTCAAGGGTTCTCGCAGATAAGCGGTTGGAGTATCGGTGTGACTACGTTTCTCACTAGTCTCGCGGTATTACTCTTTTGGATACCTCTTAAGCAGACACCGGGTATAGGTACAATACTTAACGCCGTAATTATCTCTGTAGCGATTGAGCTTTCCCTGCCGTATCTACCACAGCCAGATAGTTACGCGTTGCAGATCGTCGAAGCTGGTTTTGGTATTCTTCTAGTTGGCTTTGGAAGCGGGCTCTACCTGATAGCGAACTTAGGCCCGGGGCCGCGCGATGGTCTTATGACAGGATTGCAGCGAGTTACAAATCTGCCGGTCGCTAGGGTGCGTACTGCTATAGAAATCACGGTGGTACTTTTTGGTTGGTTGTTGGGTGGAACACTAGGGCTGGGGACTCTGATGTTCGCCTTCGGAATCGGGCCTGCTGTCTCTATGGGCCTTTATCTTGTTAATTATTTCTCAATTAGGTCGACTTAACTAGTCTATGGCCGCTGAATTAGATACCGATCCGACTATTCATGAGCGCTGGATGCGAGAGGCGCTCACCCTCGCAGAGCAGGCGAGCGACGTCGGCGAGGTGCCGGTGGGCGCCATCGTGGTGCAGGACGGCGAAATAATAGGGAGCGGCTTCAATCAGCCGATCCGGACCTGCGACGCAACGGCGCACGCTGAGATCGTTGCCATAAGAAGTGCGTCACAATTTCGCAATAATTACCGTCTGCCCGGTACAACCCTGTATGTTACGATCGAACCCTGCACGATGTGCTTGGGGGCAATGATTCATGCCCGCGTAGACATGCTCGTTTTTGGTGCAACAGAACCACGTGCTGGAGCCATAGTGAGTCAGGCTTCATTGAGTGACGCAGATCATTTTAATCATCGATTGAAGTATGTTGATGGGGTTCTGGCCGATGAATGTTCTACACTGTTACGAAACTTCTTCAAAAGTAGGCGAAAAGGCAATTAGCTTGCCTAATCCGGGGTCAGCTTGTATAAGAATCCCTTCGTCTCATTAATGGCAAAGTAATCTTTATGACGAACGCTGCAAACGCGCACAAGACATTACTGCTTTCTACACTGCTACTGACCCTAGCGGCATGTGCTGCGCCGACTCCCTACAAAGCCTATTTCGGTGATCCCCGGCAAGATATGCAGCTTTCGACTGTGCAGGGACGGAATTTCGTTCGCACCGACCTGCTGAATCGCTACATTGATACCATCCGCTTTATCGAGGTTGATGAGATACCTGTTACCAATAGCGATCAACATCGTTCAATTCAAATCGCGCCAGGATTTCACGATATTAAAGTCTATTTCTCATGGGACTTAGGCAGCCTACGTGGATTAGCACCGGCAATGGTCGACTATTCGAAAACCCGAGAGAATATCAGCCGGACGCTTCGCTTCAATGCGCGAGCAGGCGAGGCTTACTCGGTCATGGCTAATCCCGTGTTCAATGACAGCCGTCACGACATCACAACCTTGTCCTACGTGGACTTTTGGGTGGAGAATGAGGACGGTAACGAGGTTGTTTCTAAGGAAGCGGGTCGCTATCAGCCACAGCAATAATCGAGTGTCTTCCCTCCCGCAATAATTCGATCAAATTCCAACACATTTCCCTGAATTAAGCAGCCAAATCTATTATCATTGCCACTCCATAACAGCGGTTTAGCCCGCCACAAATTGGGATAAAATCGATGCAGGTCATGTTTGGGGCGGCAGCTCTTTCTGCTTTTAAATCTTCCAAATTACTACTCAGCCTTCAGGCCAAACTCCCTCAGGTAAAAGCGTTTAGCGCACAGTTCGTTCACTTCCTAGACTGCACTGAGGAATTGAGCAAGCCCGATTCTGAAGTGGTTCAAGCGCTACTGAACTATGGCGCTAGTTTTAGCTCAGAAAACAACGCGGCCGATCCCACGTTACTCCTAACTCGAGTGGTAGTACCGAGGCCAGGCACGATTTCGCCTTGGTCTAGCAAAGCTAGCGATATTCTGCATAACTGTGGCTTGGCTATGGTGGATAGAGTTGAACGCGGTACCTTATTCTCCGTTACCGTTGGTCAATCCCTCAGTGCATCCGAGCTAACAGTGCTCGATGTCATGCTCCATGACCGTATGACGCAGGCAGTACTAGAGGATGTCGAGCAGGCTAGCTGTCTGTTTCGTCACGCCGAGCCACAACCGCATTCCGCTGTAGATGTGTTGGGTGCGGGAAGAGCTGCGCTGCGAGATGCGAATACCGAGTTGGGACTCGCTCTCGCCGAAGATGAGATCGATTATTTACACCAGCAGTTTACTGATCTAGGCCGTAATCCAAATGACATAGAGTTGATGATGTTCGCCCAGGCGAACTCGGAGCACTGCCGGCACAAAATCTTCAACGCGGATTGGACTATCGACGGCGAGCAGCAAGAGCATTCTCTGTTCGGCATGATTCGCAATACCCATAAGCAATCGCCCGAGGGTGTGCTATCGGCCTATTCTGACAACTCAGCGGTGATGAAAGGTCACGACAGTGCGCGCTTCTTTCCAAATCCTGATTCCAAACAGTACGGCTTCATCGAAGAGCCTGTGCATATCTTAATGAAGGTGGAGACACACAATCATCCTACGGCGATAGCGCCATTCCCTGGTGCATCGACTGGCTCGGGTGGCGAGATTCGTGACGAGGGCGCAACCGGCACCGGATCCAAGCCGAAGGCAGGGCTATCTGGCTTCAGTGTTTCCAATCTAAAGATTCCAGGGTTTTCTCAGCCCTGGGAAGAAGAGTTAGGCAAGCCCGCCCATATTGCCTCGGCGCTCGACATTATGCTCGAGGGACCGATAGGCGGAGCTACATTTAACAACGAATACGGTCGTCCTGCCCTGTGTGGTTATTTTCGCAGTTTCGAGCAAAGCGTAGTGAATGAGGCTGGCGAGAGTGAGGTGCGTGGATATCACAAGCCGATCATGATCGCAGGCGGTATTGGCAACATTCGTGAGCCGCACGTACTAAAGAGTGAGATTTCTGTAGGCTCCCAATTAATCGTACTAGGCGGGCCAGCTATGCTGATCGGTCTGGGCGGTGGAGCTGCTTCTTCGATGGCATCGGGTTCGGGCAATGAAGATTTAGACTTTGCATCGGTGCAGCGAGAGAATGCGGAGATGGAAAGGCGTTGTCAGGAAGTCATTGACCAATGCTGGCAGTTGGGTGACGACAACCCCATCGCATTTATTCACGACGTGGGTGCCGGTGGTCTTTCAAACGCGCTGCCGGAGCTCGTCAAAGACGGCGGCCGGGGCGGCGTATTCAACCTGCGCGATATCCCTAATGCTGAAAGTCAGATGTCTCCCCTAGAGATATGGTGTAACGAGGCGCAGGAGCGTTATGTGCTTGCAGTCGATCCTGAGCACCTATCTCGGTTTAATGCTATTTGCGAACGCGAGCGTTGCCCATTCGCCGTAGTTGGCGAGACTACAGAAGAAGAACATATCCGTCTCGATGATTCACACTTCTCCAACAGTCCAATTGATCTGCCGATGGAGCTTCTCTTCGGTAAGCCACCGAAGATGCATCGTGACGTGAAGTCGGGGCAGCTTCCCAAGACTCTATTCGACACTAGCGATCTAGACTTAGGCGAATCTATAACGAGAGTGTTAGCCCTGCCTGCGGTAGCGAGTAAGAATTTTTTAATTACGATAGGCGATCGCACTATTACTGGACTAGTTCATCGCGATCAGATGGTCGGTCCTTGGCAGGTTCCAGTAGCCGATGCGGCAGTGACGGCTACCGCGTATAGCCATCACACCGGAGAGGCCATGGCGATGGGTGAGCGTACACCTCTCGCACTATTCGATGCGGCGGCATCCGGCCGCATGGCGATCGCCGAATCCGTTACCAACATAGGCAGTGCCTCGATAGAAAAGATCGGCGATATTAAATTGTCGGCAAACTGGATGGTGGCTGCCGGTCACGGCAGCGAAGATCAGAAGCTATTTGAAACCGTAAGAGCCGTGGCGATGGACCTGTGTCCGCAGCTCGGAATCTGCATACCCGTTGGGAAAGACTCGATGTCCATGCGTACCGTATGGAACGACGATGGCAATGAGAAAAGCAACACAGCACCTCTGTCGCTTATTGTTTCGGCTTTTTCACCTGTGGATGACATACGTAAGACCCTTACTCCACAGCTGCAAACAGATCAGGGGCAAACTAGTCTTCTGTTAATTGATTTGGGAAGAGGAAAGAACCGACTCGCGGGCTCGGCGCTGGGTCAGGTCTATAGCCGCATGCAGGGAACCGCTCCGGACCTAGATGATCCTAGCGACTTGATTGGCTTATTCAATTTTATAAACAATTGTCGGAACGAAAATTTCTTGTTGGCCTATCACGATCGTTCTGATGGTGGTCTATTCACAACTCTCGCAGAGATGGCGTTCGCCGGCCGCTGTGGTCTCGATATCCAGCTACAGTCTTTAGCCACAGCAGAAGATGCTGTGCTTGCTGCGTTATTCAATGAAGAATTGGGTGCGGTAATTCAGGTTAGGAAAGAACAATTAACATCTGTTATGAAGTGCGTAGATGAGAATGGTTTGTCCGACTGTGTGTATGAAATAGCACAGCTGAATGATGAGGGCGTATTAAATATCAGCCTTGGCGAGAGCAATCTATTCTCTCAGAGCGTAATAGAGCTGCAGCGACAGTGGGCCGCGACTAGTTATCATATGCAGAGCCTGCGAGACAATTCGATCTGCGCGAGTGAAGAATACGACCAAATACTTGATGCTGCAGATCCTGGCATTTCCATAGCGCTTAGTTTTGATTTGAACGAAGACATTACAGCACCTTACATTAACGTAGATGCGAAACCGCGTGTAGCCGTTCTTAGAGAACAGGGTGTCAACGGACAGATAGAGATGGGGGCAGTGTTTGATCGGGCACGTTTCGAGGCCATCGATGTTCATATGACTGACCTGATCAGCGGAAGAGTGTGTCTTGATCAGTTTAATGCGCTAGTTGCCTGCGGTGGGTTTTCCTATGGTGACGTGCTCGGTGCGGGTGGAGGTTGGGCGAAATCAATTCTCTTCAATCCAGGTCTGCGCGCGCAGTTCGAAGCTTATTTCACGAACCCAGATACCTTAACGCTAGGGGTCTGCAATGGCTGTCAGATGATTTCCCTATTGCATGAATTGATACCGGGCGCAGATCATTGGCCACGTTTCGTGCGTAATCGTTCGGAACAATTTGAAGGCCGCTTCACATCAGTACGCGTAGAGCCGAATAACTCGGCATTTCTGCAGGGAATGGAAGGCTCTCGCTTTCCTCTTGCTGTAGCCCACGGTGAAGGCATGGCGGAGTTTTCCGAAGCGGGTGATTTGCAAAAGCTGCAGTCAACGAATAATATAGCGCTACGTTATTCTGACAATTTTGGTGAAAAGACCGAGCGCTATCCAGCAAACCCGAATGGCTCTCCAGACGCTATAGCTGGAATTGCGAGTAGCGATGGCCGCGTCACGATCATGATGCCCCACCCGGAGCGAGTTTTCCGAGCGAGTCAGAATTCTTGGCACCCAAGCGACTGGGCGGAAGATGCGCCAAGCATGCGTATGTTTCGCAATGCTAGGAAGTGGTTGGGATAGGATTTTTCTAAATTCCGATAGCTTTGCTTGAGGGGCAACAGAGAATGAGAGACAGGCAATTACTTAAGATCGAATTCTACGTGCCTGAGGAACAACTGCAGCGGGTTAAGCTGGCTATGTTTGATGCAGGTGGGGGCAAAGTAGGTGATTACGACTGCTGTGCCTGGCAGGTTCTTGGCCAGGGGCAATATAAACCAGGCGAGGGAAGCAATCCCTTTAAAGGCGAGCAGGACAGCTTAGAAACCTTGAGTGAATATAAAGTCGAGATGGTTTGCGCTGAGGAGTTCATAGCCGAGGTCATCAGGGCTATGAAGGACTCTCACCCCCATGAAGAAGTCGCCTATTCGGTAATCCGTACCGAAGTATTTGCATAGAGATTCACGTCGGGCTTTATTTAGAGAAGCTAGCGCTGATCAGGTTCGTTTTGAAACTTCTATCTTCTGAATGATGCACATCGAACATGCGCACTGGGAAATGATTTTTCCGTAGATCGTCGAAGTAATGCTCCAGCGTGCTCTTCACTACTGGAAACGCGATCTCTGCCCATGGAATCTCCGCCTCGCTAAACAGCGCAACTTCCTGTGATTCTATCCCCGCTGCGAAATCGAGATTCGCCAATTCGGTTCTAAAGAACATATATACTTGGTTTATCTTCGGTAGGTTGAACAAGGTATACAGGCTATCGCTCTCTACGATGACGGAAGCGCCAGCTTCTTCCTGTGTCTCTCGTATGGCACCATCAAGGCTGGACTCACCATTTTCCATGTAGCCTGCAGGGAGGGTCCACTTGCCAACTCGAGGTTGAATAGCCCGCTTGCAGAGTAGGACTTTGTCTTCGAAGAAAGGCAGCGTTCCGACGACGTTCTTGGGATTGAGATAGAAGATAGTGTCGCACTCGGAGCAGCAGTGGCGAGGTTTGTCGTCGCCCTGAGGTATGCGAAGAATGAGCGAGCCTGCACATTGATGACAAAATTTCATGGGTTGCACCGGGTGTTAGTTGCAGCTGCTTTTCAGCTGCCAACTTAGGTGCGTTAGTGTACTGCTTTAAAGGCTTCGGGAAAACCGACGGCCCTCATTCAGAGCAGATTAGATGCGATTGATCTCGCAGTGCAGGCGAAACCTCTTGGAGGTCATGTACGCTTCGATCTCGCGCAAACGCAATTCCATGGTGTTGTAGATCTCTGTGCACTTATCTCGTGTGTGCAGTGTAGACGAGTCTTCTTCAGCCTGTTCGTCCTGCTCTTCAGTAGCGTATTGTTCTGTCGCATTCTTAAAGGCGGCAGTCGCTTTGGCATAGGCTTCATCGGCCACGTTGTCGGCAAATTTCTCGTAGTCCTCGTTCACATAACTCTTGCGGTTTCTCCTTCTAGCTTTTCGCTCCGCTTTTCGTTGCTTGCGGTTAGCTCGCCTTTCTTGGCGGCTAGTAGGAGTGACGTGAGGATCTGATTCGAAAACGAATATGCAGATTATATAGGCCCAAAAAGTAAAGGGGCCAAATATGAATAGTGAGAATAACGTGACTGACCTTATGGCGAAGGCGCTTACCTCGAAGTAGTCAGCGATACCGCTACATACGCCGGCGATGCGTTTGTTGCGCTCATTTTTGTAAATGGCCTTGTGGTAATCTAATTGCTTGAAGTGTTCGGCGGTGCTGTCGCTCTTAAAATAACTACGCATCTTATCTGGCGTAATATCTTTGTCGAGACAGAAATAAAGAAGGAAGTAGCCGATGATAAGCGTGGGCCAGCTTATGACACAGATTACAAAGATGACACGGACTAGAACAGTTGGAACGTCCAACCACTCTGCGATACCTGCGCAGATTCCAAGCCAGCGTGCGTTACGCGGATTCAGTTTCAATCTACTCGTGCCCGTGTTCATTCTGTTCCCTCCAATCTGGGACTTCCGCATCCAGTATCGATTCAAGTATATCGATACGTTCCGTTAGCGATTGAGCCATTGCTGATAGCTCGCCCATATTGTATTTGCCATCTGGTTCAATACGCACCGAGCGCTTTCCTTTTCTTAGTAAAAATATCCATAGAGTGATGGAGCCAAACACCATGGCCACTATTGCTAATATGAACTCATATACGCCCATCTGTAAGCCTATTGGTCTTTAAGTTTGTTTTTTAGATCTTCAAGTTCTTTGTCTATGGATTCTTGCTTCTCGAGTTCATCGAACTCGCTCTGCAAGCCACGCTTCTCAATGTGGATGCTATCCATCTGACCTTCCATTAGATCGATCTTCTTTTCGTAATACTCAAATTTGTTCATGGCATTGTCAATAGAATAACTGTGAAGCTGTCTATTAACATTGAGCCGGGACTCGGTTGCCGTGGTGCGCATGACAATCGTCTTCTGGCGAGCCCGCGCTTCGTTGAGCTTCGCCTGCAGCTGTTCGATCTCAGTACTCAGCTTGTCTAGAGTGCCATCAAGCATCGCTAGGTCTCTTTCGGTGATCTCGCCGCTCGAGTTGATGTTGGATTTCTCCAGCAGGGCAGCCTTCGCTAGATCTTCTCGACCCTTAGATAGTGCGAGTTCGGCCTTGCTCTCCCAGTCCTTTGCCTGCTTCTTAAGTTGCTCGGCGCGGCGGCTTAGAGTCTTCTTCTCGGCGATAACCTTGGCTGTGCCGCTACGGACCTCAACCAGTGTTTCTTCCATTTCCTGGATTACCATGCGAATCATTTTTTCCGGATTCTCCGCCTTGTCCAGCAGGGAACTGATATTGGAATTGATAATGTCGGATAGTCTATTGAATATACTCATTGCTGATACCTCTAATGTACCGTTAGTCTCTAGTGCCACACAAAAGGCTGGCTTAGTTACTATTTAGCAGATAGCGTGCCAACAATTTTACTATTCTAAGCCATTGACAATAATAGACTTAATTCCAGTGATATTTTCAGATAATAGCTGGGATAGCTAAATAACTTAACTAGTGGTAATTTTCACTACTCATTATCGCGTTTAGCCCCACTGACTTGCTCAGGCCAACGATAGCTTGGTGAAAGGGCAAGTATTATTTCGTAACCGATTGATAGTAAAGATTATTATGCCCCAACAGAAGTCAGCCCCAAGGATGATTGGCGAGTCTGCCAGCTTTCTCGAAATGCAGGAGCACATCTCCGATGTGGCGCCGCTGAACAAGCCGGTTCTCTTCGTTGGCGAGCGTGGCACTGGCAAGGAATTGGTCGCCGCGCGACTACACTATCTTTCCCAGCGTTGGGAACATACCTTCCTGAAGATTAACTGTGCAGCGATGAGTGAAACCCTGTTAGAGGCGCAGCTATTTGGTCACGAGGCTGGGGCATATACCGGCGCGACCAAGCAGCGGAAAGGTTTCTTCGAGCGTGCTCACGGCGGCACTCTGTTCATGGATGAGCTCGCCAACACGCCGATGCCGGTTCAGGAGAAAATACTCAGAGTCATAGAATACGGTGAATTCGAGAGGCTGGGTGGCAATGAAACTCTCACTGTAGACGTAAGGATCGTAGGGGCAACCAACGAAGATCTTCCGGATTTGGCGAGCCAAGGCCGATTTCGAGAAGATCTATTGGACAGGCTCGCGTTTGATGTCGTTACTCTGCCGCCGCTGCGCGAGCGTGCAGAAGATATTTTGATTCTCGCTGAGTATTTTGCCGTAGGCATGGTGAAAGAAATCGGCGGGGAATTCTTTGCTGGATTCTCCGACAAGGTTGAGAAGGCTTTGGGCAAATACTCTTGGCCTGGAAATATTCGAGAGCTGAAGAATGTAATCGAGCGAGCGGTTTACCAAAATGGCGATGGTCATATTACACAGCTCGTCTTCAACCCCTTCGAATCACCTTATCGTTTAAGGGCGAGTGCGAAGGTCCAGGCAGGCGAGGACGTGGGTAGTACAGGCAAGGGCAGCGTGTCGCCCCCTGACTTATCCACTGCGGATTCCTTCGATTTCAAGAACGAGGTGCAAGAGTTCGAGATCAATCTCCTTAATCAGGCGATGGAACAGAATCAATTCAATCAGAAGAAGGCTGCCGAGTTCCTGAACTTGAGCTATCACCAGCTACGCGGCTATCTGCGTAAATACGATTTATTGAATTAGCTGGAGAATTATTTCAGTGCTTTTGCCTCATAAAAAAGGCCCGCGTTGCTAGCAGCTCGGGCCTTTTCTTTGTCAGAAGATTCTAGCTGAGACTATCTAGTCTAGCATTGCTTCATATACTGCGTGTTGAGATAGCGTGAGGTCCATAGGAGCGCCGCGCGGTCCGCCTCGCACTTGTGCCATATACAGCATGAAGAAATCGTTTACCGGATCGACGATAAATGCCGTGCCGCCAACTCCCTGCCAGCCGAAATTGAACGGGCCATCGTTATCTGCTCCAGGAATAGGCTGCAGATGAAACCCAAGACCCCAATCACCAATTGGCCCGAAGAAGAATGCATCGCGATTCACCTCGCCGCCGATAAATTTCTGCTTCATTGCATCCAGCGTAGCTTCGCTAATGATGCGTGCGCCGTTGTACTCGCCGCCATTCAATAGCATTTGGGCGAAGCGTACATAGTCCTCAGTCGTTGAGTGCAGTCCACCACCGCCGGACAGCATAGGCCTTTTGTTAAGTGGATCGTCCATTTCACCATGGATAGGATTTGCAATTCGATCTGCTTTAGAGTCGTCTACATAGAATGTAGTCTCATCCATTCCGAGGGGATCGAATATTCTTTCCTTAAGAAGAGCGTCTAAGGGCTTGCCGGCAGCAACCTCTATAACCGCGCCAAGCACGTCGGTTGAGCGCGAGTAGTTCCACTTTGTGCCAGGCTCGAAGCGCAGGGGCAGGGCAGCAAGATTCTGCGCCAATTCGAGAGCCGTGATGTCGAAGCGCAGTGAGCCAGCCTGAAAGTACTGACGACCCAGGTCGCTCTCCGGATCGAAGATGCCGTAGATTAAGCCGGATTCGTGCGTTAGCAGATGTTGTACAGTCATCTCATTCATTGCTGCAGTGATCTCGCTGGTTTCTTCGTCGATGACCTGCATGTTGGCAAATTCTGGAATGTATTTGGAGACAGGGTCCGTGATAGAGATTAAGCCATCTTCGACCATGCTCATCGTCGTCACACTGACGATAGGCTTGTCATAGAGTAGATGCGGAATAGAGTTTGATCGTTCATTTCTGTCGTTTGATTTGGGCCCTGAGTATCAACAGTTTCCAATACGCCCACGCCTTCGCTGTTGCCAACTAGGATAATGTTTCCAGAAACAAAGTCGCCATCTACGGCTGCTTGCATCTGTTCACGTATGCTTTGGATCTCGGACTGGTCGATCCCAAAATCGCTTGAGTCGATCATCGTGATTGAGCTCTCATGACCACCGCCGTGGTGATCGGCAATCGCTGCCGTGCTGAGGCAAACTGCTGCAGTTAGGCAGAGTAGCTTGCGTGGTAGCTTGCTAAGTATCATGTGGCTTTCCTCTTTAGGTCGCGCTTCGCTTAGGCGACACAGGCGCTGCATCTCAGCGCAAATAGACCGTCTTCTTTTAGGGCAGATTCGTTCCGTGTATGGGTAGATAGAGCGCTGGATATTACGCGAATAGGGCAGTAGCAACAACCGTGTTAGATGCGGTGAAGTTCAGCCCTCTCGACGTGATGAGATTTTCAGGCGAAGTCGCGCACTAGGGAATTGCTGATCTCTGCAGGTAGAGCATCATTGCTGTGTTGGTAGTTCTGATGTTCGCTGCGTAGCACCCATGTGGCGCCCTGTTTCGCCGCTGCAATCATGTCATCTTCGAACTCGAAACGCAGGAAATGCACCGCCGAAGTCTTCTCGTCGGTGGAGCGAGCTAGATCTTCATTGGCGATGGGGTAAACCGGGTCGAAGCCATCGATCTGTATAGAGATTAATTCTTCTATACCGATCAACTGACTTAGGCGAATCTTACGCTCCGACTCATCGGGGAATTCAAGCATGAATGTCACTTTCAGATTCTTGCCGTCAGGGATCAGTGGGTTGTAGGCTTCCAGCTCTCCAAGGAGGTCTGCCTCGCCGCTAATCTTTTCGACACGAATTAGCTCTAGCACCTGATAGCGCATGACCATATAGTCCTCGAAGTGGAGCATTGCGTTCGGGCCTAGGGGGAGGCGCCGTGTCTTCTTATGCTCCATCATGGACTGTCGAATCGCTGGGCGCTGTTCGGTGTAGGCCTCGATGCTCATTAGATCGCTAATGCTAAGTTTCTTCATTCGTCTTAATCCTAAATTTGGCGTATTCGTTTTCTAAATGCCGTATGCATGGCAGAGAAGGTCAAGGGGGTGGATAGCTTTCTGATCGTTATCCAGATTGTTTTCGATGTGCTTGCCGGCCACTGGGCAGTCACTGCCATAGAAGTCAGGAGCCTGCTCTCGAATCTGTTTAACGATAGGGCGAGCAATCTTGTTGGCGAATTCGAAAGTCTCTGACTTAACGCCGTAAGTACCATCGTGGCCCGAGCATCGTTCGATATTCTTAACGTTGGTCTCTTCAATAAGTTCGAGAATTTGTTTCGTCTTTGGACCAATGTTTTGCACGCGCTGGTGGCAGGCTACGTGATAACTTACGTTGCCGAGGGTGTGCTTGAATTCAATGTTGAACTTCCCAGCCTTGTGTAACTTATGCAGGTACTCGAATGGGTCATAGAACGCCTTCGCTACCACAAGCACCTTCTCGTCCTCGGGAAACATCAGTGGCAGTTCCTGCTTGAACATCAAGACACAGGAAGGAACAGCGGCGACGATTACATTGCCAGCTTTCACCATCTCATACAGCGCAGGAATGTTCTTATCTTTGAGCTGTGTAACGCTCTTCAGGTCGCCCAGTTCTAGCTTTGGCATGCCGCAGCAGTGTTCTCTAGCTGCAAGGTTTACTTTGATATTGTTGTGTTCGAGTACCTTGATCACGCTGTCCGCGATCGACGGTTCGTTGTAGTTGCAGTAGCAGGTCGTAAACAGAGTTACTTGTTCGCGCCCAATGCCTGCATCCGCATTAGCCTTTGCCGGGTCGTAGATGTGCGCTGCGAGTTTCTTGCGCGCTGGTTGGCTTGTATATTCAGAAAGCTTGGCATCTTTGTGTATGCCCATTGTCTTGTCGAGCATGCCGCGCAGAACGCCATTCTTATTAGCGCCATTGACGATGGAGTTGATAACTGGCTTCGTAGCCACCTTTCCGATCATGTCGGTGCTAGTGATGACGTTGTCACGGAATCTACTTTCGCCTTTCTTAAATTTGACGGCCTTCGCCCGCAGCATTAGATGAGGGAAGTCGACGTTCCATTCATGGGGTGGAACATAGGGACACTTTGTGAGGTAGCACAGATCGCAGAGATAGCATTGATCGACTACCTTGCTGTAGTCAGGAACATCGATGCCATCCACTTCCAGGGTCGGGCTTTCGTCTACTAAGTCAAACAGCGTCGGAAACGCGTTGCAGAGGCTTACACAGCGCCTGCAGCCATGACAGATGTCATAGACGCGCTCTAACTCTTTGTTGAGATTGTCTTCATCCCAGAACACGGGATCATTTTGATTGAGCGGATGTCTGGTGGGCGCTCTCAGACCGCCTTCTCTTTTTTGATCAGACATAAGAAACTCAATTTTTGAACTTGAAACTACGAAAATCTAATTAACAGTTTAGAGCTTTGATTTTGAGCTGCGCGAGCTCCTGCTGCGATTTTTCA
>Ga0307986_10001162_pt1 | contig 19329 bp, 20 predicted proteins | sample EllFjometageno82_FD_203170 | JGI IMG/M metagenome (GOLD analysis project Ga0307986, IMG submission 203170) | Marine microbial communities from Ellis Fjord, Antarctic Ocean - #82 | ecosystem: Environmental > Aquatic > Marine > Unclassified | place: Southern Ocean | collected 2014-10-09
TTATAGCTGCATTATTAGTAAGTAAAATTCCAACTTTTTCACTTAAAAAAATATCAATTCCAAGAAAATTAACTATTTTTATTTTTTTAGGTATAGGCACTGTTTTTGTATGTTTAGTTTTTTTTACCTTTGAAACTCTTTTCATTCTCGGCATTATTTATTTAATTTTAATACCCTTAAGCAGTTTTATTTTTTATAAAAATAAAAAAAATTCTACGGTATCGATACAAGAGGACGAGCATGAAGATATTTTATAATGAAAAAAACAAAAAGAAGTAAAAAAAGTAGAAGGTGGGTAATAAAACAACATAGAGATCAATTTTATAAAAAATCAAAAACTTTAGGTTATAGATCAAGATCAGCGTTTAAGCTTATTGAATTAAACAAAAAATTTAATTTATTAAAAAAAAATACAAATTTACTGGATATTGGTGCTAGTCCCGGTGGCTGGTCTCAAGTTGCTAGTAAAATTATCGTTTCCGGAAAAATAATTTCAATTGATATTAAAGAAATGGAAGTTTTAAAAAATGTAAAATTCATGAAATGTGATTTTCAAGATAAAGATACTAAAAATAAAATATTGAAATTTTTTAAGGATAAAATAGATGTAATTATTTCTGATATGGCCGCTAATACAACCGGTAACAAAAATTTAGATTGCATTAGAACAAATCAATTATGCTTAGAGGTATTAAGTTTTTCAGAATCAGTATTAAAATCCAAAGGAAAAGTGATAGCTAAGCTTTTTATGGGTGAGGATTTTCTTGAAGTAAAAAAAATTGCTAAAGAAAAATTTAAAAAAGTTGAGTTTTTTAAACCTGAATCTAGTCGAGGAGAGTCTAAAGAGACTTATATACACTGTTCAATTTTAAAAACTTTATAATTTTTTAAAATCGTTTATAGTTTTATATGGCACTAATTAAAGAAGCACTAACTTTTGACGATGTACTACTGGTTCCAAGGTATTCCAAAATCTTGCCATCTGAGACAGATTTAAAATTCGATCTTTCGAAATTAATAAAACTTAAAGTTCCTTTTTTATCGTCTGCAATGGACACTGTAACAGAAAGCAATATGGCAATTGCTATGGCTAAATCTGGAGGTCTTGGAGTAATACACAGAAATTTAAATATAAAAAATCAGTGTATAGAAGTTGCAAAAGTTAAAAAATTAAACTTGTATGTTGGTGCAGCAATTGGGACAGGCAAAGAAGATCTAATAAGAGCAAAAAATTTAGTTGATAACGGTGTTGATATAATAATAATTGATACTGCGCACGGCCATAGTGAAAAAGTTTTAAAAACTCTAAATTCAATAAAAAAAATTGCTTCAAAAATTTCAATTTGTGTTGGAAATATTGCTACAGGCGAGGCTGCCAAAAAATTATATAATGAAGGTGCAGATATTTTAAAAGTTGGTATTGGACCAGGGTCTATTTGTACCACTAGAATGATTGCAGGTGTAGGCGTCCCTCAAATTACAGCAATAATGGATGTTAAAGAAAGTATGAAAAACAAAAAAATAAAAATTATTTCTGATGGAGGTATAAAATTTTCAGGTGATGCCGCGAAAGCGCTTGCCGCTGGCGCTGATATGATAATGATGGGTTCAATATTTGCAGGCACAGACGAAAGTCCAGGTAAAAAATTTAAAATAAAAAATAAAATTTATAAAATGTACAGAGGCATGGGGTCTATTGGAGCTATGTCAGCAGGATCTTCAAATAGATACTTTCAAAAAAATTATAAAGATAAATCAAAATTTGTTCCTGAGGGAGTTGAAGGAAGAGTTGTGTATAAAGGACCTGTTTCTAAAATAATTTATCAAATACAAGGTGGTCTAAGATCTTCGATGGGTTATATAGGGGCCAAAAATCTTGATCAGATTAAAAAAAATGCAAAATTTGTTAAAATTACAAAAGCCGGTTTTTACGAAAGCATGGTGCATAGTGTAGAAATGACAAATGATGTTATAAACTATAAGTTATAAATATGAAATTTAATATAATTATAAGCATTACGATAGCTGGCCTATTTTTTTTATCTAAAAATACCATGGCAAGCAGCAACTTTTTTGATGAAGGTAAAAAACTTTTTCTAGAAGAAAAATATAAAGATGCAAAATTTAAATTTGAAAAAGACATAGTTTTTAATCCTAAAAGTGAAAAATCTTATTTATTTCTTGCTAAAATATTTAAAAAACAGAAGAAAACAATTTTAGAAGAAAATAATCTGATTACTGTTATTTTACTGAATCCAAAAAATGAAGAAGCTATATATTTTTTAGCATTGTTAAATATAAAAAAATCTAATTTTTCAAAAGCAAAAGAATTAATAAATACTTTAGATAAAGTTTGTCTACAATATTGCTCATCTAAAAATGAATTAGAAAAGAAACTTTTAAATTCTTCAAAACAATAGATGAATGGAAAACATACAAGAAAAAATTATTATTGTTGATTTCGGTTCACAAGTTACCAAGTTAATCGCCAGGAGAATACGTGAATATAACGTTTATACAGAAATTATAACTTTATCAAAGTTAAATAAAATAAAAAATTTTAACAACATAAAAGGAATCATTCTTTCTGGCGGACCTTCTACTGTTACCAAAAGTTCGTTTCCTAACATACCTTTATCAATTTTAAACAAGCGTATTCCCATTTTAGGAATATGTTATGGACTACAACTTATTGCTAAAAATATGAACGGTCTTGTAAAATCGGGTAAAAAGAGAAGGGAATTTGGAAGAGTTGAAATAAAAAAAGTAAAAAATTCTTTATTAACAAAAAATTTCTATAAAAATAAAAATTATGTTTGGATGAGTCATCAAGACATCGTTTTCAAGCTACCAAAAGGTTTTTTAAGAATAGCTTCTACGTATGACTCCCCGTACACAATAATTGAAAATACCAAAAAGAAAATCTACGGAATACAGTTTCATCCAGAAGTTACACATACAGACAATGGACATATTTTATTAAAAAATTTTATTTTTTTAATATGTGAGTCTAAAAAGATATGGAAATTAAAATTTCAAAAAAATAAGATTATCAAAAAAATTAAAAATGAAGTGAAAGACGCAAAAGTTATTTGTGCTTTATCTGGAGGAGTTGACAGCAGTGTAGTTGCTTTATTAATTAATAAAGCTATTAAAAAAAATCTAATATGCATAATGGTTGATACTGGATTAATGAGAAAAGATGAATTCAAATACACCTATAAAATTTTTAAAAAAAAATATCTTTTAAATATAAAATTAATCAACGCATCAAACTTATTTCTAAAAAAATTAAAGAATGTGATTGATCCAGAAAAAAAAAGGAAAATTATAGGAAAACTTTTTATACAAATTTTTGAAAAAGAAGCTAAAAAGCATAAAAAAATAAAGTATTTAGCACAAGGCACTCTTTATCCTGATGTTATTGAAAGTAAATCTTTTACAGGCAGCAAAACATCAAAGATAAAATCCCATCATAATGTTGGCGGTCTTCCAAAAAAAATGAAACTTAAACTTATTGAACCTTTAAGAGAATTATTTAAAGATGAAGCTAGAATATTAGGCAAGTCTGTGGGATTAGTAGATAGTATTTCAAGGCGTCATCCTTTTCCTGGCCCCGGTTTAGCAATAAGAATAGTTGGCAAAATTACAATCGAAAAAGTAAAAATACTTCAGGAAGCAGATAATATTTTTATTAATGAATTAATAAATAAAAATTTATATAACAAAATTTGGCAAGCTTATGCAGCTTTATTGCCAATTAAAACTGTTGGTGTCATGGGGGATTCTAGAACCTATGAGTATACTTGTTTGTTGAGAGCTGTTACATCAGAGGATGGGATGACAGCAGATTATTTTAATTTTTCAAAAGATTTTTTAAGTGAAATTGCAAATAAAATAATTAATAAAGTTAAAGGAATAAACAGAGTGGTTTATGATATTACATCCAAACCACCTAGCACAATTGAGCTAGAATAATGAATATTAAAATATCTAAATTTATAAAACAAAAAAATAAAAAACCATTAGTTTGTCTGACTGCTTACTCTAAATATATGTCAAAAATAATTGATAAATATTGTGATATGATTTTAGTAGGAGATTCTATGGCCAATGTAATCTATGGAATGAAAAATACTCACAAGATAACTTTAGACATGATTATTATGCACGCAAAAAGTGTTAAAAAAGGTATTGAAAAATCTCTTTTTGTTGTCGATATGCCGAAGAACACATATCAAAATTCTGTAGAAGCAAAAAAAAATGCATTAAAAATAATTCGTGCTTGTAAATGTGATGCTGTTAAAATTGAAAGTAATGGAAAAAATTATAAAATTATTAAACATTTAGTAAAGTCGGGCATATCTGTGATGGGTCACATAGGTTACACCCCACAATTTAAAAATACATTTAAACCTGAAGGATTGTCAAAAAAACAAAATGACAAACTGATTAAAGAATCTAAAGAAATTGAAGAAGCAGGTGCTTTTTCAATAGTTTTAGAGTGTATTACAAGTAAAACATCTGAGGAAATTACAAAAAATTTAAAAATTCCAACCATAGGTATTGGCTCTTCAATTAATTGCGATGGTCAAATACTTGTAACTGAGGACATACTAGGTATAAGTGGTTTTTCACCTAAATTCGTAAAAAAATATATAAATCTAAATAAACTAATTGAAAAAGGGGTTCAAAAATATAAAAGTGACGTTAATAAAAAAATATTCCCAAAAAAAATTAATAGCTATTAAATATGAGCGATCAAATAATACAAAAAGATAGTAGGTTAAAATTTTATTTACTTTTTCTAAAGAAAAAACCTCATTTTATAATATTAATAATCTTTATTCCTATATTGTTAACATTAACTTTTATGTTAAATAATTTAAGAATTGATAAATTAAATTTAAAAATATCAGAGAATTTTAATCAAGCGAATATTTTTATTTCTAATAATAAAAATGAAGAGGCTAAAAAAATATTAATAGATATAATAAATAAAAAGCATAAATTTTACGCACCCCTAGCATTAAATACTATTATTGAGAAAAAATTATCTACAAACAAAATAGAGTTAGACAAGTATTTTGATAAAATTATTTTAATTAAACAAAAAGATAAGGAAATTAATAATTTAGTGAGGCTTAAAAAGGGATTATTTTTACTAAGCGATGTAAATAGCAGTGAGTCATCAATTCTGGATACTCTTAACCCTATAATAAATAATAATTCTATATGGAAAAATACTGCAATTAAATTATTAGTAAATTATTACACCTATCTAGGCGAAGATGTTAAGTCAAAAGAATATTATGATTTATTAAATAATAAATAAAAAAAATGAAAAAGTTAATCAGCTTACTTCTTTTATTAATTGTATTATCTAATTGTTCATTTGATAATAAAACGGGCATTTGGAAAGATTCAGCTGAAAATGTTATTTCCAAAAATATAAAAGATATTAGAAAATCAAATAAAAATAAAAATGTAAAACCTGTTAAATTACAAGATGTTTTTACTGAAAGAAAAATTTTTGAAGAAGAAAAAATTGCTAATTTATCGCTTAAAATTTTAATAGATAAAAGTGAAAAAAATCTTGATTGGCAACAGCAATATTCAAATTTAAATAATAATATTTCTAATATATATTTTTTTAATAAAAATAATTTAATTTACAAAAGTAAAAAATTAGGTAAAAAATCCACATTTCAATCTGTTATTTCAAACAAAGTGTTAATATTTTCTGATCGCGCTGGATCTATTTCTGGCTTTTCTTTAGATAAAAAAAACAAAATATTTGAATACAATTTTTACAAAAATAAATATAAAAAGCATGATAAAGAAATTTATTTGATCGCATCTAAAGGTAGAGTTTACGCAGCAGATAATTTTGGCTATATTTACTCTTTAGATTTACAGAAACAAAAAGTAATATGGGCTAAAAATTTTGGAATTCCATTTAGATCTAATATCAAAATCATTGATAATAATCTTATCTTAGCAAATCAAGATAATACTATTTTTTCAATTAATTCTTTTACCGGAAAAATTAACTGGAAATTAGACACCACTATAACAACTTTACAAACTGATTTCATAAACAGTATTGTTATAGATAAAAATAATAAAAGTATACTATACTTAAATACTAGTGGTGAATTTTATTCTATTAACTATAAGACCGCAAAATTAAATTGGATATTAAATTTTGGTATACGCACAGAGGGAAGTAATACTAATTTATTTCGTAGCTTACCCTTAACGATAAAAAATAATCACATTCTTATTTCTGCACAAAATAATTTCAGTAAATATAATATTACAACAGGTCAAAAAGTATGGACCATACCAGTTTCTGTAAATATTAAACCTGTGATTACATCAAAAAATATCTTTTTATTTACTAAAAATAATTTATTAGTATGTTTAAATAGTGAGTCTGGTGAAATTTTATGGTCAAGAAATATCTTTAAACTTAAAAATGCCGAAGATGGTGTAAAAATAAAAAAATCTTTTAAACCTAAATTAATGTCTCCAATTGCAGGTATTAAAGCCTTAAATCGAAGTAATAGAGAAAAATTAGAAATAAAAAAATCAAAAAGTAATAAGAAAGATAAAACGACAAGTTTTTTTAAAAACCCTCTTAAAGCTTTAAATAAAAGTAATAAAGCTAAACTAGAATTAGGTAAAGATGTTGAAGAAGGGATATTTAAGAATCCTTTAAAATTAGATGAAAGATATGGCACAATTAATCATCTATACATGGCTGCGAGTAAACTTTTGTTATTTACATCTGAGGGAAATTTAATGTTTTTTAATCCAAATAGTGGTAAATTGAGTTTTAGTACAAAGTTAGCAAATTCTATGTCAGAAAATTCTCCCATGTTTGCAGATGGAAGTCTTTATTTTTTTGACAATAAAACGAGATTATATCAATACGAGTAATATCTAACTATTAGATTTACCACTTAACAATGATAGTTGAGTAATTTTCCCCTCACCTAATTGATCTGAAGGTTTTATTGGATAATCACCGGTAAAATAATGATCGCTAAACTGTGGGTAGGTGTTGTTTCTTTCTCCTACTTCAAGCGCTGTATACAAACCTTTTAAAGATAAAAATTTAATTGATTTTGCTCCTATATAATCACATATTTCTTTATTAGTTTTATTATTTGCCAAGAGTTCTTTTTTAGTAGGCATATCTACTCCATAAAAATCAGGATAAATAATTTCCGGACATGCAATTCTTACATGAACTTCTTTTACACCTGCGTCATAGAGCATTTTTACTATCTTGTGGCAAGTAGTGCCTCTTACAAGAGAGTCATCAATTAGTATTATTGACTTATTTAATAAAACTGATTTTGTTGTGCTAAGTTTAAGTTTAACACCTAAACTTCTAATATTTTGAGTTGGTTCTATAAAAGTTCTTCCAACATAATGATTTCTAATTAATCCTAATTCAAATTTTTTTTTTGTAAATTGTGCGTATCCTATTGCTGCGGGTACACCAGAGTCAGGTACAGGCACAACAATATCAGCATTAACATCATTTTCTTTTGCTAATTCTTTTCCTAAGTTTTTTCGATATTCATACGCACATTTATTGCCTATAATACTGTCTGGTCTGGCAAAATAAATATATTCAAAAATACATGGTCTAGCTTTTTGTTTTGGAAAAGGCTTAATACTAGTTAATTTTTTATCTTCAATAACAACCACCTCACCATTTTCTACATCTCTAATAAATCTTGCACCTACAATATCTAGAGCGCAAGTTTCAGACGCAAAAATGTATGAATCTTTTAATTTTCCTATTACAAGTGGTCTAATTCCAAATGGATCTCTAATACCAACAAGTTTTTTATTAGTTAATATAACTAGAGCATAACCACCTTGAATTTGGAATAAAGATTCTACAATTTTATCTATAATTTTGGTTCTTTTAGATTTAGCTATTAGCTGAACTATAGTTTCTGTATCACTTGTAGTTCTAAATATAGCGCCATCTTTAACAAGGGAATCTCTTAAAGAGATAGCGTTAGTCAAATTTCCATTATGTGAAATACTTAAGCCTCCTCCGTGTAAATCTGCAAAAAAAGGTTGTATATTTCTTAGTGAAGTTTCACCAGTCGTAGAGTATCTATTATGACCTATTGCAAAATTACCAGGTAATTTTTTAATCACATCACTTTTAGTAAAATTATCAGAGACCAAACCTTGCCTTTTTTCTGAATGATAAGTGTCCCCATCATATGAAACTATACCGCAACCTTCTTGCCCTCTGTGCTGTAAAGCATGTAGACCCAAGGTTACAAGTGCTGACGCGTCTGTGTGATTTGATACTCCAAAAACACCGCATTCTTCTCGTAATTTATCTGATTTATATTTTTTCAATTTCTTCTTTGGTGTTAATAAAATCCTCGTTATCTGGAAACTCTTCAATTAAAAGATCGCTTCCATTTTTAATTATTTCAAAAGTTTTAGCATCTTCGGCTGATATACCCCAATTCTGGTAAGGATAAAACCAATTTAAAATTGTGAAAAGGCAAACTGTTACTACGTAACCTTTAAATACACCAAAAAGTAATCCAAAAGACTTATCAATAGAGCCTAATCCAGTCCAGGTAATCGCTCTACTTAGAGATTTGCCAATTAGAATCATAACAAATAAAACACAAATAAACATAAATGCTGCTAAACCAACATTATTAATAAAGTCTGACTCGATATATTCATTTACCCAAGGTTTAGCTTTTGGTACTAAGATTATAGTTATAAAAAGAGATAAAACCCATTTCATAAAAGATATAAAGCTTAAAGAAAATCCTTTTAAAAAACATTGAATTATAGAATAAATCATTACAATAAAAAAAATTGTGTCAAATAAATTTATATTACCTAGTAAGTTATCAAAAAAATTTTGCATTATTGATAAAATTAATTTTCTGGTCCAAAAGGTTTAAGTGTTAATATAAGCGATGGTAATAATGTTAAAACAGAAATTAAAGCGAGCAACATTGCTATACCTGTAAAAATACCAAAGTAAATTGTGGGTATAAAATTAGACAGAACTAAAATTGAAAAGCCAAAAACAATTGTTATAGAAGTATTTAAAATAGCAATACCAACAGTATTATGACACCTATCAACAGTCATGTTGTAATTTTTAATTTTTTCAAACTCTTCTTTAAATCTATAAATGTAGTGAATACTGTTATCTACAGCAATACCAATAGTAATCGCAGCTATAGTAATAGTCATCATATCCAATGGTATTCCAAGCATACCTATAATCCCTAGAATAAAAAAGGCAGCAATAAAATTTGGTACAACACCAATTATTGATAAGATAAAATTTCTAAATAATATTAAAAACATTATCGAAATTCCTAACATCACAACTCCTAGTGTTAAAATCTGAGATTTAAAGAGACTTTGAAGTAAATTATTGAATAAAATAACTACACCTGTCATTTTAAACTCTTTCTCATTTAGTCCAACTTTAGTTTTTAATTCTTTATTTATTTTATTAATTAAGTCATTCCTTCTTAAATCTTTTAAAGAGTCTTTTATTCTTACACTTATTCTTGCTTCATCATTTTCTACAGAGATGTAAGGATCAACTACATCTTTTTTAATTTCAGAAGGTATCTTACTGTAAAGAACTGCTATTTCTAAACCTTGTAAAGGTTTTCCATTTAAATCCTCCGCAACCCTTATTATCGATCCAAAAGAAAGAACTTTTCCAATTTCATCTAGAGAGTCTAAGTAATCATGAACTTTAAGAATCTTATCTATTTTATTTCTTGTAAACCAATATTTAGATTTGTCTTCTTTTCCTTCATCATCCCATTCAGAGAACTCTTCATCTTTTTCTTCTTTTTTTTCTTTTATAGGAAATTTTAAAATAAGATCTAATGTTGTGGTTCCTCCTAATTCATCATCTATTTTCTTCATTCCTTTATATATTTCAGTATCTTTATCAAAATAATTGATAAAGCTATTTTCTACTTCAAGTTTTGATATTCCAAAAACACTTAGTACAACAACAATAATTGCTGAGCTGAAAATTAATTTTTTGTAATTTTTTGAAAAATTACTTAGCGTTGATGTAATTTTTGAATTTTTTGAGTCTTTTATGTTTAAATCTTCATTGTCAGCGAAAGTACTTAATAAAGCAGGCAACAATGTAAAAGTTACAATAATAGAAACCATGAGTCCCAAAGTCATCATCCATCCAAAATCTATTATAGGCTTAATGCCACTGAACAACAAAGATAAGAATGCACAAATTGTTGTTAAAACCGTATACAGAATAGGCAGGAACATTTTATTTGTTGCTTCCAATACGGTTTGATTATTTGTAAAATTTGGGTGTTCTTTTTTAATCTGTAAAAATCTTACGGTAACATGAATATTCATTGCCATGTTAAGTATAAGCATAAGGGCAATAAAATTTGAAGATATTACCGTAACTTTCCACCCCAACAAACCTAGCAGGCCTGTCATGATAGCTACAGAAACTGCACAACCCATTAAAGGCATTACAACCCATTTAATGTTTCTAAAGATTAGCCATAGCGTTACAATAATAAAAAAAAATACACCGATACCAAAAACTAAAATATCATTTTTAATAAAAGTCATCATATCATCGGCTATCATAGGAATGCCACCAAGATGAATTTTTGCATTTTCACTATATTTGCTGATTACATCTCTAATCTCATTTATATTCTGGTGGTTTCTTAGATTGTATAAATTTTTATAATTCTCATATTCAATTATAAATTGCTTATATTTTTCGAGTTCTATTTTATTGAGAGAAGTATCTAACGATCTATTGTAGTAATCATTTTTAATTTTTATATATTCTTTTAGCCTAGCATCCTGCTTAAGATTGACAACAATGCCTGATGTTTTACCGTCTTTACTTATGACGTAATCTCGATAAATAGGGCTATTTAAAATTTCTTCAAAACCTCTTTTTTTGTTTACATCAGGATGAGATAAAGTTTTATAATTTTTTAACCTCTCCATCAGAGGTTCATTTGTACTTTTTAAAAGTGGGACGTCAATAAGTGTGATTACATTTTCAACCCATGATAATTTTTCAATTTTTGATTTTATGAATTGTAAATTCATAATTGTTTCTTCATTAGTAAAACTATTTACTGGACTATATGTTAAAATTAAGAAATCTTTTGACCCATACCTATCTTTTATTTCTCTAAGATATTTAAGATCTTTATCACCCTCTAGAAGTAATGCGTCCGAAGAAGCATCTAATTTAAAATCTTTTGAAAAATATAGAAAATACGACAATATCAAAAGTATTAAAACTAAAGATGCTTTAGAATAATCTATTATAATTTTTTTATAAATACTGCTTAACATTGCCTAAGAACAGATATATCTTATATTTTGAATAACTAAAGTGTAAATTTTGTTACTAACTCTTAGTTAGGTCTTTAAATTTCGTATAGGCGCCCTCGAATTCAACCTGAATATTACCGGTAGGACCATGTCTTTGTTTGCCTATTATTATATCTGCCAACCCATTAATATCATTCATTTTTGATTGCCATTCAGCATGTTCTATCGAACCTAGTTTTGGTTGTTTTCTTTCTAAATAATACTGTTCTCTATAAACGAACATGACAACATCAGCATCTTGTTCTATTGAACCTGATTCTCTTAAATCAGATAGTTGTGGAATTTTATCATCACGTTGTTCAACAGCTCTTGATAACTGTGATAAAGCTAAAACTGGAACACTGAGCTCTTTGGCTAAAGCTTTAAGACCTTGTGTTATTTCAGAAATTTCTTGAACTCTACCATCCATCCTTTTTGAAGCAGTTCTCATTAACTGTATATAATCTACAACAATAAGACTTAATCCAAACAATCTTTTCATACGTCTTGCCCTATTGCTTAAAGCAGAGATTGTAATAGCGGGTGTTTCATCAATGTACAAGGGTAGATCATAAATATTTCTCGAAGTTTCAATATATCTATTTAACTGTTCTTCAGTTGCCTTTCCTCTTCTGATATCATTTGACTGAATTCTAGCTTGTTCTGATAAAATTCTAGTAGAAAGTTGTTCAGAAGACATTTCAAGTGAAAAAAAAGCCACAGATGTTTTTTCATTATTGTCGTGTATTTTTTTTGCAGCATAATAAGCAATATTAGTAGCTAAAGCGGTTTTACCCATTGAAGGTCTGCCAGCTATAATAACTAAATCTGATTTATGAAGTCCTCCTAATTTTTCATCTAACTCTGTTAATCCTGTAGGAACGCCAACTATACCTTGGTCACTTTTCATCGCTAGTGTTGCCATCTCAATAGTTTGGTCCAATGCTTGGTTGAATTTCATATAAGACTGTGAAAAGTTACCTCTTTCTGCTAATTGAAAAAGAGATTGTTCTGCATCTTCAATAATGTTTTCACCACTTTTATCTATTTCATCATCATGAGAATCTTCTGCAATATTTTCAGAAATAGTAATTAATTCTCTTTTAACATACATTTCATGAACAATTTTTGCATAGTCAATTGCCTGTCTAGTAGAAGAAGAAAATCTAGTTAATTTAACTAAATACTCAGAGCCACCTACATCAGATAATCCATTATCATTTTCGAAATAATTTTTTAAAGTTATGGGGTTAGCTATCATTCCTTTATTATTTAAACTTTCTATAACTTCATAGATTTTTCTATGTATAGGATCGAAAAATTTTAAAGAAACTACTATATTTGAAATCTCATCAATAATATCATTGTTTACTAGTACGGAACCTATAAGTGCTTGTTCAGCCTCTAGGTTTGAGGGTAATTTATGTTCTTTGGAGTTATTGATTTTTAAATTAATTTTTTCCATAAATCTATTTTAAATATATCTAGATTAGAAAAAACTTAAAAGTTACGCACCATTTTTTCAACCTGTGGAAAAAATTTTATATAAATATGTAATTATTTAATTTCAACTTTTTCTACATTTATAGTAACAGTTGCAGAAACTTCAGAATGTAAATTAATATTGATTTTGTATTTACCAAGTTTGTTTATTTCTTGTTTAAGATCAATTTCAGAAGGGTTTATTTCGACCTTTAAATCGTTAATAAATGCGTTGGAAACTTCTTTAGGCTTAATAGAACCAAAAAGATCTCCATTATCTTTTGCTTCTTTTTTAAATAGTAATATTTTATTGTTTATTTTAGCAGCAGTATCTTCAAATTCTTTTTTAAATTCATTATTTTTTTTGTTCAGTTCATCTTTTTTTTTACTAACTAGCTCTATATTTTCTTTGTTAGCCCTTAAAGCTTTACCGTTTCTTAATAAAAAATTTCTGCCATAGCCATTTTTAACTTCCACTAAATCTCCAATTTTTCCAAGTTTAAGTATATTTTCTAGTAAAATTATTTGCATTAGATTTATAGCAAGCCTAAAATTTTAGCTTTTTTTATTTCATTTGTTAGTTTCTTTTGTTTACCTTGAGAAACCGAGGTAATTCTAGAAGGTAAAATTTTGTCTGTATCTGAAATATATCTTTTTAATACCTTAATATTTTTGTAATCGATTATTGGAGCATCTTTTACTGAGAATGGGCATTTTCTTGAAAACTTTGAGTCCGTTTTTTGAAACAAACTTAGTTTATTTAAAGGGTTGGAAGATCTTTTTGTAAATTTTTTTCGCTTCATTTTTAATTTTCATCCTTTTTAAAATATTCAGTTTCTGTATCTAGCTTCTTATATTTTATTATTAAATGTCTAAGAATAGAGCTATCTAAGGTAATATTTTTTTTAATTTCATTTAAAGTTTTACCATCTCCTTTAAATTTATAATGAATATAAAAACCTTTATTATAATTCTTAATTTTTTTTGCAAAGTTTAACAGACCCCATTTTTCAATTTTGATAACTTCTCCATTGGTATTATTAATAATGTCATTATATTTTTTTTCCACATCTGTAATCTGTGTAGAAGAGAGATCTTGTTTAGCAACTAAGGTATGTTCGTAAAAGTTCATAATATCAATAATTAATTGTTTTTTATATATAAAGAACGGTTTTATACTATTATAAATTGGTCATTTCAATAGTAATAATATAGTTAAAAAAGTATTATATAAATGAAAGCATTATTGTTTCCAGGACAAGGTTCGCAAATAGTAGGTATGGGTTCAGAGTTTTTTAACAACTTTGAGGTCGTAAAGAAAATTTTTTCTGAGGCAGATGACACTTTAAACTTTAAAATTTCAAAGCTAATTTTAGAAGGTCCTGCTGCAGATTTAAAGCTCACAAAAAATACTCAACCTGCCATTATGGCTGTAAGTTATTCTATTTTTTGTGTTTTAAAAAAAGAATACAACATCAACATCGATCAATTCAAATATTTTGCTGGACATTCTCTTGGAGAATATACAGCTCTTGTTAGTAGTGAAGCTTTAACTTTTACTGATGCTATTTATCTATTACAAGAAAGAGGTAAAGCTATGCAAGAAGCGGTGCCAGTAGGCGAGGGGTCCATGCTAGCGGTGCTTGGCTGCGATGTTGATCAAATCAACTCTTATATTTCTAAATTAAAAAGCAAAAAGGTATGTGAAATTGCGAATGACAACTCTATTGGACAAATAATTGTTAGTGGCAGCACAGAATCAGTGAATGAACTTGAAGTAAAGTTAAAAGAAAATAAAAAAAAATCTATTTTACTTCCAGTTAGCGCTCCGTTCCATTGTTCTTTAATGAATATCGCAGCAGAAAAAATGAAAGATAAAATTAATAATACTGAATTTAAAGAATCTAAAATTGAAATAATCAATAATGTTAATGCTTTGCCGGAAAAAAACCCAAAAATAATCAAAAAACTCTTAATTGATCAGATTTGCTCTAAAGTAAGATGGAGAGAGAGTGTTTTATTCATGGAAAAAAATGGTGTTAATGAATTCATTGAAATTGGCCCTGGAAAAGTTTTGTCAGGTTTGGTAAAAAGAATAACAAATGAATGTAAATCTAAAAGCATTAATTCAATACAAGACATGAAAGATATTTTTTAATGTATTTAAAAGACAAAAAAGTTTTAATTACAGGCGCGACGGGAGGAATAGGAAATAGTCTCGTAGCTAAATTTTCTTCTTTAGGAGCGGCAATACTAGCTACCGGTACAAACGAGATAAAATTAGAAAATTTAAAAAAAAAATTTCCTACGATAAAAATAAAAAAATTTAAATTAAATGAACATTCAAAAATTGAAGATTTTATTGAGAAAGCTTTTTCAGATTTAGGCGGTATAGACGTCTTAGTTAATAACGCTGGAATAAATGAAGATAGTATTTCATTAAGATTAACAGAAGACAATTGGAAAAAAGTTATAGATTTAAATTTAACATCAACTTTTTTGATGTGTAAATACGCAATCAAAAAAATGCTTAGAGCAAAATCGGGAAAAATAATAAATATTACATCCATTGTTGGGCATACAGGTAATGCGGGACAGAGTAATTATTCTGCTTCAAAAGCAGGAATAATTGGTTTCTCAAAAAGTTTAGCAATCGAGTACGCTAAAAAAAAAATCAATATTAACTGTGTTTCACCTGGTTTTATCCAAACTGAAATGACAGATAAAATTAATGAAGAGTATAAAAAAATGCTCATTTCTAAAATACCATCTGGAAATTTGGGTAAAGCGGAAGATGTGTCTAATTGTGTAGCCTTTTTGGCCTCTGAATTATCAGAATACATAACAGGTGAAACAATACATGTTAATGGAGGCATGTATATGGCTTGACAATCATATTGAATAATTTAATAAGAAAATTAATTTAAACAACAAAAAATAGGAATTAAATGTCAAAAGAAATAGGCGGAAAAGTAAAAAAAATAGTTGCAGACCACTTAGGTGTTGATGAAGAAAAAGTTACAGATGAGGCAAGTTTTATCGATGATCTTGGTGCAGATAGTTTAGATACAGTAGAATTGGTCATGGCTTTTGAAGAAGAGTTTGGATCTGAAATTTCTGATAGTGAAGCGGAAAAAATTCTTACAGTAGGTGATGCAATCAAATTTATCGAGAGTAAGTCTGCATAACATACTAAGAATAAAGTTTAAATTTTGAAATGAACATTAAAGATGAATGTATAATGATGGTACTTTCATCACCTTCAGGTTCTGGCAAAACCACAATAGCAAAAAAAATCCAACAAAAATATCAAAGTTTTAAAATTTCTGTTTCTCACACAACCAGAAAACCCAGACCCAATGAAGTAGACGGAATTGACTATTTTTTTGTTGAAAAAAAAGAATTTGTAAATTTAATTGAAAATAACTTTTTCTATGAGCATGCTAAGATATTTGATAATTACTATGGTACCTCAAAGTCTTCTGTAGAAAATATTTTAAAAAATAAAAATGATGTATTGTTTGATATAGATTGGCAAGGGACGCAGCAACTACTTAAATATAAAGAACTTAAGTTAGTGAAAATTTTTATATTACCACCTAACAAAAAAGAATTAGAAGATAGGCTAATACAAAGAAATCAAGACAATCAAGAAGTGGTGAATAAAAGATTAAAATCTTATGAAGACGATATTACTCACTGGAGTGACTATGATTATATTGTTATTAATGACAATTTAAAAAATTGCTTTAAACAAATTGATGATATAATTAAGTTAAACAAAAGCAGCCTTCCTCAAATAAAAAGTTTTATTTAATTTTTTTATAATATTCTACTATTTTGTAGTAGTCCTTTTCACTAATTTGATTGGGTCTTAAAGATAAATTAATCTTTAAATTCAAAGCTATTTTTTCATAATCTTTAAATAATTTTTTAAAAGCCTTATTTATCATTTTTCTCTTATTAGAAAAGAAAATATGTGTTATTTTTTCTAGTGTATTTAAATCAATATCTTTACTAATTTTATTGTCTAAAGGTTTGAAAACTAAAACCGTAGAATCTACTTTAGGCTTTGGAAAAAAGCAGTTCCTAGTAATATCAAAAGAATCTATTAGCTCTAACCTTGATTTTACTATTACAGAAATTCTACCAAAATTTGATGTGTTGTATTTTGAAATTATTCTATCAGCAACTTCTTTTTGAAACATTAGTACTAACTTATTATATTTTGGTGGCCAATTATTAAACTTAATCAACTTAACTAATATTTGAGTTGAAATATTGTATGGTAAATTTCCAAATATAATGGTGTTTGGTTTAATTTTTTTTTCAATATCAAATTTCAAAATATCTACATTGACGATATCTATGTTATAAACAGATTTAATATTCTTTATTTTGTCAATTAATCCGGCATCTTTTTCAATAAGAATTAAATCATTTTTAATATATTTTACGATCTCTTTCGTTAAATTTCCTGTCCCTGGACCAATTTCTAATACAGGATTATTTTTTATATCACCGTAGGCAATTATTTTTCTTATTATATTATTGTCTATTAAGAAATTTTGACCTAAAGATTTTTTAGGCTTAAACATTTTCAACATTTAATAAAAATTTAATGCATGTTAACAGACTTAAGTAGTCAGCTTTTTTTTTACCAATAATATTTTCACCAACTCCATGATCTGGAGAAAGTCTTAAATATTTAAGTCCTAAAGTTATGTTTATCGCATCAAAATTATAAATAGCTTTGAAAGGTGCTAAAACTTGATCATGATACATACCAACAATTACGTCATATTTATTAATAAATACTTTTGAAAAAGCAGTATCTGCTGGAAAAGGACCTTCAATTTTATGATTTAATTTTTTTAGCTTTTTTATTGCTGGAATTATAATTTTTTTTTCTTCAGAATTAGTACGTATTTCATCATTATGTGGATTTAAACCAAGCAATGCTATTAAAGGTTTTTTAGCAAATATTTTTTTATAAGAGTTAGTTAAAGTTATTATTTTGTCTTCAATTAAGTTCTTATTAATTTTTTTATTTACATCTTTTAAATTGATGTGTGTTGTGAGCGGAATTACAGAAATATTTTTATTATATAACATCATAACTTCTTTGTTTTTTGTTTTATTTTTCTTACCTAAATATTCAGTTACACCAATTTTTTTTGTTCCAAAAACTTTTTTTTTATCTATTGCACAATTAATAAATCCGACAATATCTTTATTTATAGCAAATTCATGTGCTAAATCTAAACATTTTAAAATGTATACAGAGTTATTTTTTTTTTTTAACAAATTTTGATACTTTAATGGAACGTCAATTATTTTAAGTTTTTTATTATTTTGCCAATTTTGTAAGGATGTAATTTTATTTATTTTTAAACTAAAATTTAGGTTTTTTAATTGCTTTTTTAATAAGTCATAATTTCCTATAAAAAAAATTTTTTTTTTAAACTTTGTAGATAGATTAAACCAACTCTTTGCAATTATTTCTGTATTTATACTTCTTGGCTCACCTAATACTATAGCAATTTTCTTCATTGATATTTAATTAATGTTTTGTTTTCGAGATTAGAATAATGAGATCTAGAAAACATTTGCAATTTTTCTTGTTTTTTTTGTTCAATTATTTGAACCTTTAATTCATCTTTATCAATACTTATATTTTGATTTATTTTGATATTTTTAATTTTTAAAATATTTATAGAATTTTCTAATTTAATAGGTTTTGAAACATCTCCCTGTTTTATAGAAGCTAATTCATTTTTATACAATTTAGATAAATTTTTTTCATCTATCCATCCAATGTCTCCTCTGTTTGTTTTGGATTCTGAAATGCTATATTTGCTTACCGTCTCCTCAAATCCCTTCTCTAAAATATATTTATAAATTTCATCTAATTTTTTAGAATCTAAACCATCTTTTAGTATTTCTATTTCTGCTAAGTGGTAACTTTTGGATTCTGTCATATCATTAATATTATTTTCTAGTGTATTTACGACTTCTATTGGATTTATATTTATTTGATTTTTATACAACGTGTAAATTAGTGAGTTCCACAACAATTCTAACTTAAACTTCTCTTTAAAGTAAATATAGTCCAAATTATTCTTTATAAAAATATCTTTTAATCCCTCTTTGTCTGTTCCAAATTTTTTTGCGATATTTAGCATATATTGATCCAACTGTTTTTGATTATATGATGTAACTTCAAATTTTTTTATTTCCGCTTTCTTAATTGCTCTTGTTATTAAAGACTTAACAACAGGTTTTTTTATTTTATCTATCTCCTTTTGATTTATAGGCCTGTTATTTACAAATAATAGTGACATAATCTCAGTTTCTACTTCAACAGAGGTAATAATTTCGTTACCAACTTTTACTAGAATAGAATTCTTTATTTCTGCACTAAGG
>Ga0307986_10001163_pt1 | contig 19309 bp, 19 predicted proteins | sample EllFjometageno82_FD_203170 | JGI IMG/M metagenome (GOLD analysis project Ga0307986, IMG submission 203170) | Marine microbial communities from Ellis Fjord, Antarctic Ocean - #82 | ecosystem: Environmental > Aquatic > Marine > Unclassified | place: Southern Ocean | collected 2014-10-09
GTAAATCAAGAAAAAGGAAAAAAAAATAATAAAGATAAAAAATCTGATTTAACCACAAATGAAAGATTTGTATTATCTATTACAGAAAATGGTTATGGGAAGAAAACTTCTCATTTTGATTATAGGGTAACTAATAGGGGTGGTAAGGGTATTATTGGTATAATTAATTCCCCTAGAAATGGGAGTATTTGTTCTTCATTCCCAGTATTTGTGACTGATGAAGTGATGATATCTACTGACAAAGGTAGAGTGATCAGAGTTGCAGTTGAAGAAATTAGAACTGCCGGAAGAAACACACAGGGTGTGAGGATTATTAAATTATCTGGAGATGAAAAAGTAGTTTCTGCTATAAAAATTGATGATAACTTGGCTTAATGAAAAAAGTTGCAGTATATCCCGGTACATTTGATCCAATTACCTATGGTCATATTGATGTTATTAAAAAAGCTTTAAAATTATTTGATAAAGTTATTGTTGCTGCGTCTGAAGGTACTAATAAGAAATACCTTTTTGATTCACTTGAAAGAATTGAAATAATTAAAAAAGCACTTTTTTATGATTTAAAACTAGATAAAAAAAAAATTGTAATTATTTCTTTTACCTCCCTTACAACAGATTTGTGTAAAAAATATAAATCCAATATTATTTTAAGAGGTTTAAGAGCTGTATCTGATTTTGAATATGAGTTTCAATTAGCGGGAATGAATAGAAAATTGAGCAATAATATAGAAACAATATTTTTAATGTCAGATGTTGAAAATCAAATTATTTCTTCAAAATTCGTAAAAGAAATAGTTAGATTAAAAGGAGATATTAAAAAATTTACTACAAAAAGTACAATAAAGTCTTTAAAAGAAAAATATGAATAAATTTATATTAAAATTTTTAATTTTATTTTTTATACTAACCAACCATACAATTGCAGAGGAGAACATAATGATTTTAAAACTTAAAGACGGAGACATAAAGATTGAACTTTTTGAAGACGTTGCGCCCAATCATGTTAAGAGAGTTAAGCAACTTGCTCTAGAAGGTAAATACGATGGTGTTGTATTTCATCGAGTAATTGATGGGTTCATGGCACAAACAGGTGATGTTAAGTTTGGCAATTCTTCTAATGATAAATTTGATTTAAAAAGAGCTGGTCAGGGTGGATCAGATTTACCTGATCTTAAAGAAGAATTTAGTGATTTGCCCCATGAAAGAGGAACTTTATCAATGGCAAGGTCTCAGAATCCTAATAGCGCTAATAGTCAATTTTTTATTTGTTTTAAAGAATCTTCGTTTCTGGATAGACAATACACAGTTTTTGGAAAAGTTATTGAAGGCATGGATTTAGTTGATAAAATTAAAAAAGGTGATTCAGATGACAATGGTTCTGTTTCAAACCCGGATAAAATAATTAGCTTTAAATAAAATCTTACATACGTATGGCATTAAAAGATTTTAAATTTAGTGTCATAAAAATTGATAAATTTGCAAGAGCTGGGTTAATAGAAACTCATAGAGGTGATGTTCAAACTCCAGCTTTTATGCCTGTTGGAACTCAAGCTACAGTTAAAGCTTGTTTAATTGATGATGTTATAAAAACAGGTTCAGAAATAATACTATCAAATACGTACCACTTAATGATTAGACCTGGTGTTGATAGAATAATTTCAGCTGGTGGCCTTCATAAATTTATGAATTGTAAACTTCCAATACTTACAGATTCAGGTGGATTTCAAGTCATGTCTCTTTCAAAATTGAATAAAGTTGATAGAGAAAAAGGAGCAATTTTTAATTCACATGTTGATGGAAAAAAATTTATATTAAGTCCTGAAGAAAGTATAAGAGTTCAAAAAGGACTAGACTCGGACATTGTAATGATAATGGATGAATGTCCAAAAAAAACTACAGACTATAATGTAATCAATAAATCAATGGAATTATCAATATATTGGGCAGAAAGATCTAAAGTTGCCTTTGGATCAAATCCTCACAAAGGATTATTTGGAATAGTTCAAGGAGGTTTGTTTAAAGATCTAAGAATTAAATCACTTAATGCACTTACTAAGATTAATTTCGATGGTTACGCCATAGGAGGCTTGGCAGTTGGTGAAACTCAAAATGAAATGTTTAATGTTTTGGATGAAATTAAAGAAGCTATGCCAGAAAATAAGCCAAGATATTTAATGGGTGTTGGAACACCTGCTGATATCTTAGGTGCTGTTAAGAGGGGTGTTGATATGTTTGACTGTGTGATGCCAACAAGATCAGGTAGAACAGGGCTAGCCTTTACTTGGAATGGTCGTATAAATATTAAAAATAATAAATTTAAAAGCGATAATGAGCCACTTGACAGAAAATGTTCAAACTTAAGCCTAAATATGTATTCAAAAAACTATTTAAATCATCTTTTCAATACAAATGAAATATTAGGTTCAACTCTACTCACGCTTCATAATATCAATTTTTATCAGGAATTGATGTCAGCAATTAGAGAAAATATTAAAAAAGGAACATTTGATAAATTTCATGACGAATACATTGATAAGTTGTAATTTAAATATTTGCAATTAATCAAGTTATGGAATAAATAATTGTTTTTGGTAATAAAAATTATTTAAGTTTAGATATTTTTTTATTGTTTAAATTTTTAAGTGTAAAGAAATTTAAAAATTTTAAAGAAGACTTCACCAAAAGTTTTTTTTTAAAATTAAATAAAAAAAACTTTTATCTCAATTTTATTAATTTCTATGTGGGCCCTTAGCTCAGTTGGTAGAGCAATTCCCTTTTAAGGAATGGGTCGATGGTTCGAGTCCATCAGGGCTCACCAAAAAAATTAATATTGAAATTCCTATATAACACCCATGAGTGGACCATTATATTTTATGAGATATATATTCAAGATATCGAGATTATTAAGAATTAACTACATCAAAAAATTTAACAGTCGTATTCACTAAATTTTTTTTTATAAATTTGTAAAATTTTTATTAAATATTAAAAGAATTAATAAAAGAGTAGTTAAATTTATTTATAATATTATAAGTGACATATTTTTATAATTAATTGAAATATATTATTTTCTGATAAACTAGTTTTTCTACATATTAATACTTATTAAATATTTAAAAGTAATAAAAATAAATAATCTTCTAAATATTTCTATTCAATAAATCTTTATGAAATTTAATTAATGGATTAAAAAATTCACTTCAACCAAGAATAATAGGTGGATAATCTAAAATTACTTCATTTTCCCATTGTGTAAGATTCTTAATTCTTGTGTCTGATGATGGGTGTGTACTCATAAATTCTGAAACTTCCTTACCTTTTTTTGATGCCTTCATTCTTTCCCAAAGTTTTTTAGTTTCTCTTATGTCATATCCAGACAATGATGAGAAGATCATACCTAAATAGTCTGCTTCACTTTCTTGTGTTCTACTAAATGGATTCATTATGCCTATTTGAGATAATAGGCCAACTGTATTCATGCCAGTAACCCTATTAACTTGGGATAGTTTTCCACCAGTAAAAATGTCAATTAATTGAGTCCCTGTATTAAGTATTACACCACGACTAGCTCTTTCTACAGAATGTTTAGCAACGGCATGAGCAATCTCATGACCCATTACCGCAGCTAATCCGTTTTTATTTTTAGTAACATCTAAAATACCGGTATAGACAGCAATTTTACCTCCTGGCATACACCACGCATTTTTAACCTTGTCATTATCTATCAGTATATATTCCCAGTTAAAACCAACTGTAGGATCTTCAATATCTGATCTAGAGAAATATTCCGATATAGAATCCTCCATTTTCTTTCCAATATCTTTAATTTCATTGAGTGTTTTTTTGTCCTCACTCATTTTTTCTTTCTCTTTAACCTTTTCGTAAATTTGGGCAGCTTGTGCGTTAAGTTTAGCCTCAGGAATAATTTTAAATTGCCGTCTATCTGTTATTGGTGCCGTAGAACAAGCATTGATCACAAGACCACCACAGCTACATCCAATATAATTTAAAAATTTTCTTCTATTCATTTTATAAAATTTTGATATCAATATAAATACTAACTTATATGAATTTAAACAATAAAATTTTACTTGTACTCTTTATAATAGCAGTATTTTTTGTTGTTTATTCTAGTTATAATTAAGATATGAAACCAGAAAACAGCATTAACGATAATAAAAAAAAAATTACAAGCAAAGAAATAGTAAATCTCTGGTTTTTAACTTTTACTTTAAAAATTAGAAATTATTTTTTTACAGGTATTGTTGTATTAATACCCATTGGATTTACACTCTATTTAAGTAAATTTTTAATAAATATCTCCTCTAAAGTATTACCGAGTTATGTTAATCCCAATAGTTACTTAGCATTCTCCATACCTGGTTTAGAGATAATTATAGCAATCTTGTTTATCACTGTTGTTGGTGGATTGTCACTTTCATTTTTAGGAAAAAAAATTCTTAAACTAGTAGATAAATTACTAAAAAAAATACCCTTGTTAGGAACATTTTGGTCTGCCGTACAACAGATGTCACAATCTTTTAAACAAAATAAGCATAAAAAGAAAAGTGTTGTTTTGATAGAATATCCGCGTAAGGGTATTTGGGCCGTAGGCTTTGCAACTAAAGAAAATGATGGTGAGATAGCAAATAAAGTTCAAAAAAAGTTATTAAATATTTTTGTACCAACAACACCCAATCCCACAAGTGGTTTTTTGTTGATGATACCTGTTGAGGATATAATTTATCTTGATATGAGTTTTGAAGAAGCTTCAAAGTTTATTGTGTCAGCTGGAACAACTAATCCATAATCTTAAACTAAATCGTTTATAATATCTGCTTGATCGTACAATTTAAGCAAAGCTTTATACTTATTAATATTAATATTTTCAAATTCTATCTTTTTAATTTGTTTTTCTGCTATCAAAAATAAGTCTTCATTTTGAATAGGGTCAGCTAATCTAAAGTTTTTTACACCACTCTGTTTAAATCCTAGTAAATCCCCAAAACCTCTTAGTTTCATATCTTCCTCTGAAATTTCAAACCCATCATTTGAATTTTTTAAAATATTAATTCTCTTTTTTGCATTTACACTTAAATTAGACTTAAACATTAATATGCAACTGGCTTGTTTTGTGCCACGTCCAACTCGCCCCCTTAATTGGTGCAACTGTGATAGTCCAAATTTATTAGCATTTTCTATTATAATTACATTAGCATTAGGAAAATCAATACCTACCTCTATAATTGTTGTAGAAACTAAAATTGAATATTCTTTGTTTAAGAATTTATTTAATATTTCTTCTTTTTCTTCATTATCGATTTTTCCATGGAGTAGAGCGACATTATTTGGGAAAATTTTATTAAGAAACTTATATTTAGTAACAGATGATTGGTGATCTAGTTTTTTTGACTCTTCGATTAAAGGACAAACCCAAAAAACTTGATTACCTTCCTTTATTTCTTTTTTAACAAAATTAATAACATCATCCATTTTGCTTTCCAGCTTACTGTAAGTTTTTACTTCCTTTCTATTGCTGGGTTTTTCTCTAATAATAGAAACATCCATATCACCGTAAACAGACATTGTCAGTGTTCTAGGTATGGGTGTTGCCGACATTAAAAGAATATCACAATTATCACCACCTTTATCTGATAGAAGTTTTCTTTGTCTTACACCAAATTTGTGTTGTTCATCAATTATAATGTACCCTAGGTTTGCAAAAATTATTTTTTTTTGGAAAATTGCATGTGTACCAAAAACCATATTAATTTTATTTGTTTCTAATTCTTTAACAATTATTTTTTTTTTAAGATTTTCACTTTTACTTGAAAGTAATTCAATGTTAATGTCTTGGGGAAATAGTTTTTTTGCTAATGTATAATGCTGTCTAGCTAATATTTCAGTAGGAGCCATCAAAGCAACTTGAAAACCTGAGTTGATAACACTTAATGATGAAATTAAAGCAACAATAGTTTTTCCACTTCCTACATCACCCTGTAAAAGTCTAAACATTTTACTTTTAGAATTTAAATCTATATTAATATCTTCTAATGATTTATTTTGGTCATTAGTCAGATTAAAATTTAATTTATTAATAATTTCGTTGTGAGCCTTTTTTGTAATATCTTTGGAAGTTTTTTTAATTTTTTTAATTTTTTTCCTGATTTCTGAATTTACTAAGAATGAGGCAAAAATTTCATCATAAGCAAGCCTTTTATAAAAATCTGATTTATAATTTTCTATATTTTTAGGATCGTGTAATTTAATTATAGCTTCATTCCAACTTTCATTATTAAATTTTTTTAATATTTCTTTATCGTGCCACTCTGTTAACCTTGGTAAATTTTTTAAAATTTGACTAATAATTTTATTATAAGTTTTTTCTGTAATTCCTTCTGTTAATGAATATTTGTTGTCTATTGTTTCTATTAAAGAACTATCTTGAGAAACATAGGTGGGGTTTGTAATTTGGTATCGTCCCTTATAGTTACTAATCTTCCCGTTAATTGTTACCTCTTCATTTAGAGGTAAAATTTTTCTTATATACCCCTCGTGACTGTTAAAAAATATACAATCAATTTTTCCTGTTTCATCAACACAATTGACTCTATTAGGTAAATTTCTAACTCTTGGAAATTGATATTTTAATGGAATTATTCTGATGGTTTGAATTACACCAATTTGAAGATTACAAATTTTACTAACTAAAGATCTATCTGTATATGACTTGGGTAATCTCCATAATAGATCAAATATATTGTTAATTTTTTTTTTCTTTAAAATTTCCATGGTTTTTTTACCAACACCATTTAATTTTGTAAGATCAGCTAATAAATAATCATAATTATTTTTATTTTTCATGTTAAATAGAATATATAAAAATTTATGATCATTAATATAAAGGAATTAAAAAATAAAATAATTTATCGAGCCAATTATAGAGGTACAAAAGAAATGGATAAATTACTAGGTTCATTTACCAAGATTTACATAAATCAATTGACAGATGAACAGTTACCTCTTCTATGCGATTTATTGGATTTAGATGATGAAAATCTCTACAAATTGAATCAAGGTATTGATCTAACAATTAAAATTAAACATAATAAGATTACAGAATTATTTCAAAATTATGAGTTTATTAGTGAGTAGTGGCGGAGAGACTGAGATTCGAACTCAGGAAAGAGTTGCCCCTTTGCCGGTTTTCAAGACCGGTGCATTCAACCGCTCTGCCATCTCTCCGTTAGTGAGTGTGTAAGGGAACAATCATAAATTTTCAACTAAAAAACTCCTAAAATAACTTTATAAAACTGTTAAAATTACTAGTCAGCTACGAGTAAAAGCAATCTAAACATCAATCAGCATTATAGATAAAGAGAAGTAGTAGAGTGAGTAGGGGTGTTCTGTTACCCGGTGCTACACCAGATCCAATAACCCATTTTTTAAAGTAATTTATTTAATATTTCATTTGTTAGTCTTAAGCTCATTTGAATTATGGTGTAGGTTGGATTAGCATATCCACCAGATACAAAATTAGAGCTTCCAAGAACATATAAATTTTTATTGTTATGAAGTTTTAAATTTTTATCAACTACAGAGGTTTTTGGATTATCTCCCATTCTTGTTCCACCTATATGGTGATTTACAGCAAGGTTGTCATATCCTTTGAGGCTATCAATTTCTTCTTTAATTGCAATTCTTCCAGAGTCTGTTTTTCTGCAAAAGTTTCCAAAATTTTCTAAGATGGTTTTTGCATTTTTAACTGTGCTTTCTGACTTAAAGTAAAAAAGTTTAGTTATTGGAACATTTAGACTATCTAATAAGTTAGGATGAAGTTTAATTTGGTTGGTTATTTTGGGTTCTTCTTCTATTTGTAGAAAAATATTTCCACATTTTAGATCTTTTTTAAAAACTTTTCTGGCAATTTTTTTTCCTAGTTCTGGAGCAACACAGAGAAGGTCTTTAATTATCTCTTTATGGATTTTTGTATCCTCTATTGCACTCATGTACAACGATCCACCTAAAATATTTTTTTCTTTCCTTATTCGTTCAGTAGTTGCTATATGTATAGGACCTTTATAATTAATATAATCATCTTGAAGTATTTCCTTAAATTTATTTTTTTTTATTACACCAGCACCACCTAACATCCAAGGATGACTCATCCAGTATTTTCCTATAGGTAAATCAACATCAATAAAGCCAATATTTTTTTCTCTAGTCCATAATAAAATTCTAGAGTTTTCTATTCCACCACAAGCAAGAACAAAGTATTTTGACTTTATTTCATATCTTTTTCCATTTGAGAAACAAACTGCATAACCTGTTGTAATATCATTTCCTTCAAAATGTGTAACTTGTGTTTTAAGGATTAACTTAATATAATTTGATTTTTTTATCGTATTTCTAAATTTTTTTGCAAATCTTACTCTCGAATATTGAAATTCAATTTGCTCAAAATAACTATCTAACTCCACATTTCTAAATTCATTTTTAATTCCAAGTATTTCACAAGCTTTATTGGAATAGTTGTCTAAATCTTTTTTATTGATGTTCCAATTATTAAAATTATAATTTTCTAAAGGTTTGCACCAACCACCCCAATGACCGCTGGTACCACCAAATTGTCTAAGTCTATTGTGTGTTAAGTCATCTCCTACATTTTTTCCTACAACTTCACCTTTATAATTCTGTTGTGAATCGTGGCTATATTCATCCTCTCCTGCTTCAATAATCAGTGACTCAATCTTATTTTTTTCCAATTCAAGGGCTAAAGTAATTGCAGCAGGACCACTACCGACTATTACAACTGGAATATTAGAAATATTTAATTGATCTAAACTATTAATTATCATTAATCTCTTTCATTTAGGTACCAAACATAATTATTGTATTTTATTTTTTTTATATTCTTATTTTCAACATTTGATGAGGACTTAAAGATTGAAAAAAATAAAACACTAAATAGAAAATAAATATTAAATTTTCTTTTTGATAAATCTATAATTTTTTTATTTTTTATCATAATTTAAATTAACATAAGTTTATTAGTTCATATATGAATAAAAAGTTTCTGAAATACCAACCTGATATTTAGAGAATTTATTTATTCTGTGATTAAGCATATTGCTTATTTGAGAGGCGTCAAACTGTTGACTATCTGTAAATTTAATTTCAATAATTGTCTTTTTATTTAGGCTTATAAAAATATTTTTTGAAAAAAAACTTTTATTATTAAGATTTATAAATTTTAAATTTGAGTCTAATGTGATTCTAACATTTTTATAAATTAAATATTTACGATTATAAGAAACTAGTAAGTTAGGGTAAAGATTATTTAAATAAAAATTTATTTCATCTTTTTTTTTTTTCTCTTTATTAATATATTGATTAAATTTTATTAAATCAAAATTATTATTAATTTTAAAATTATCCAGTTTTTTTAAAATTTTAAAATTATGAGAATTCTTTTTAATTTTATTTTCTAAAATAGGCTCTATTGTTGTATTGAAAACTTTTCCATACCATCTTACGCGTAGTTTGTTTCGCCATGCAACTCCATCTTCAGCTTCAAAAAAATTTTTATGAAAAAGGGTATCAAAATATATGCTATTTATTAACCTAGAATCATAAACTTCTTTAGCTCCCATGAAATTAAATAACTTTTCAATATTGCTAATTGGCTCTAAAGAAATAATTTTTCTTTCATTTCTTAAGATATCTTTATTTTTTTTATCAATCATTTTTAGCTGACTTTATCTTTTGGATAAATGGTCTTAAAAATATTATTTTTAAATTCTTTAATAATAATTTTATTTATTATAACGTCACTACCTTCTTCAAATAAAGATTTATTTAAATTATTATTTTCAGAATATTTATTAATATTCAATTTACTAGAATTGTACTCTTTTTTCTTAATATATGTAGCCAATGGAATGTTACTATTTTTAATTATTAGATTATTTAAATCAATTTCTGATTGATCCTTTATCGCTAAACCCAAAAAAGCTCCATTTATTTTAAATAAGTTTCCTCTTAAATAACTATTTTCACCTACACTGATTGCTTTATCAGCAACTTTTTCAGCTTGAAAATTATTCAATTCTATTGAACTATTTGATAAGTCAATCGCATCATTACCAATGTTATTAAATTTAATATTTTCAATCTTACCTATTGAATAATCTATATCTAAAGCATCTGCGTAACTATTTTGAAAAAATATATTATTTAAATTAAGTTTTGAATTAATTATGTTCAAATAATCATCACCTTTTAAGTTATTAATAAAATAGACATTATCCATTATTACATTTGTATTATAAAAATTTATTGAGCCAGTAAGTTCAATTTGTGAACCTGAGCAATTTGATAAATTTTTAAAATATACATATTTTATAACAGATTCTATTTGAGTTTCAGAAATCAAAATGCATTCACCTAAATTGTCTGATGACCAAATTTTTATTGGGTTGTTAGGACTTCCTTCTGCAATTATTCTAGAGTAGCTAATTATTTTTGATCCATTAGTTAAATCGATATTACTACCAGCTGAAATGATTAATTCCTTATTCTTTGGTATAATCAAGTCTTTATCTATAATAAAATTACCCTTAGGTATTAAAATTTTATTATCAAAAAATTTTAAAAATTTAAAAGCTGATGTTGTATCTATATTCTTAGCTATATGATTTTTAGCAACATCAATTTTATCAATTTCTTTTGATAAAAGTGGATATTTTAATGTTTTTATGATTATTTTATTTAATCCAACAACTTTATAGTGAACATCAATTTTTTTAATTGACATATTTAATGGTGAGTTAATTTTTAAAAATTTATACGTGATCGGTTTTTTATAAAACCTTGGGTTTAGATACAATCTAGAAATTAAATTATCATTATAGTTTAAATCAATAAAATTTAAATTATCATCATCATCAGTAATTTCGATTTTTTCAATTTTAATAGGTAAATTTGATGTATTTCCAATTTTTAAGGTTATTTTATTTTTTTCTATATCCCACAATGAAAAATACAATGGTTGGTAGGGTCTTAAAAATTTTTCTACTCTCTTTCTATTTTCTTCAATTATGTGAAATGGGAAAAAGTACGATATTTTAAATTTATTAATATATGACAGATTCATTTCAAATTCTTTTTTAATTTCTACATTAAATTTTTTTAGAAATGCAGGATCAGAATATTTATTTTGATAGTAAATATATTTTTTTAAAAAAATTTTAGAGTTAAATAATCTTTTATACAAAAGACTGTAATTGTAAGTATCATCAATTCTAATCATTCTTTCTTTTGAGGGGTAAGTACTGTTTTCGTTATAATTATCTTCAAAAATTGGTTCTAATTTTTTTGAAATTGGATCAAAATAAAAATTCATACCAGACCAGTGTGAAGAGTGCCATGATCCAAGTATATCACTAATGGCAAAACCCTTTGCCATTAAATCTAGGTTAAATATTTCTGCTGGTGTAGATTTATTTTCTCTAAAGTTTTCTAATAATTTTGTAGCTACATTAAAATTTTTTATAACTTCCAAATCACTTGTAGAGTTTATCTGTTGATTTAACACGTCAATATTTGTTGAAAAAAGGTTTTCGTTAAAACCACAACATCCACGCAAATTATATATAGTTGAAAATAAATCGTCCTTCTCATCGCTTATATTTCTATTTATAGAGCTATAAATATTAATATCTGTGCCATATCTTATATATAGCCCCTCTTTTCTTTTATTTTTTATAGAGAGTGAATTAGTATAACCTTCATCAATTACATAAAGACCTTTATTTTCTCCATTTATATAAAGATTAATAAATTTATAATCCTTATAAATGAGACCTTGATAAGCAAACAATTTTCTAGAATACCATTCTAGCAAAAAATTTCTTCTTTGAGCATGCATCAAGGAAAATTTTGTAAACCCAAAAACATTGGATTTTTTTGTATTAACTTTATAACTAATTTGGTCTTTATTTTTTAAATGGTCATCTACCATTCCTCCTTTTAATTTGATTTTAATAGGAATATTTTTGCCATTATATCTTATAACTGCATCTACATTTTTATTATTTTCTGAGGTTAATTGCTTTTCTTCTAATGCAGTAATTCTATTTTCATCTATTTTTTTTAAAGTTTTAAAATCTAAATCTAAATAAACTTTATCTATTTTAATAAAAGGTTTTTTTATATAATTTTTAATTATCTTAAATCTATATTGGTTATCATAAATAATAAATTTTTTTATTAAGTATGAATTACCTCGAGTTTGAGTTTTTATTCCAACATAAGTAAAAAGCAATGCATTTAAGATTAAAATTGTTGCTATTAAAAAATTTTTTTTTTTTAAATAAAGCTTAAACTTAAAATCACTCGTTGATTTTTTAATTAGCATTTAAGTCAGCGCTTGCTTATTTAAAAATTTTATATTTACTCCCGAATATTTAGTACTCAATTCTTGAGTTAAAGAATTTATATCATTTGGATTTTTAAAATTTATAATCACACCTACTTGTGAAAACTCATCAGTTAAATCAAAGTCCCTTAAAAATATGTAATTAGAATGTTTTTTGAAAATACCTAAAAGCTCTTCAAGAATAAATTTTTTATTCCAAGAAACTGTACAGAACATATCTTCCAGATTGTCATTTTTTCTAGTAAAATAGTTAACACCAATTGTCAATATTAGAATAATTAAAAAACCAACTACAGTAACTAGCGTATAGTTAGCACCTAATCCAAGACCAATTGCAATGCATAAGAAAAGGTAAGCTATTTCTTCAGGTTCTTTTATTGCAGCTCTAAACCTTACTATTGATAAAGCTCCGACCAGTCCCAAAGACAATGCTAGTGAAGATTTTACCACAGTAATTATCAATATTGTTGTTAGGGTTATTAAATAAAAATTTCTACTAAATAATTTTTTATTTGAAAGAGAATGACTGCATTTAACGTACGCTATAGAAAGAGTACAAGATAATAAAAAACCAACAGAAAGGTTAATTATAAGTGATAATAAACTTACATCAATGTTTTGACTATTAATTAAAAAATTATTCATTATCTTAGATGACAATTAAAACATTTTGCTAAATAAAACAAGTAATTACCGGATAATTTAAAATATTTTGTCAATAAGGGTAAAATTTTACAAATAAAAAATTTACATTTATGTTTATGTTTTTATTTTATTTTATTATAAGATTTTTATTACCAACAAGTTCTTCTAACTTAACAATTATTTTTTTCTTTCAACTTGTTTAAATGCAAAGCTCTATCTTTTGCTGCTTTTGCTGCTTCATCCACATTGTTTATTGTAAAGGCAGCACCTGGAAGGAAAAATAATAGTGCACCTATATTGTGTGGTTTACTCATTTTTGATGCTTCTCGCGCTTCATCAGCATATCCATTAGCTTTAGCAATTTCTGCACTCAATTCTTCACAACTTAGGGTGTTATCCTTAGGACCAATGACATTGATTACAGTTGGGGATGCACAAGATGTTACCATCAAAAATAAAAAAAAAAATAAAAAGAATTGATTCATTAAGAATAATTATATTTATAATTACGAATCATTCAAGGTGTGTTCTTGTTAAATAAATATTGAGAATACAACAATAATTGCTAATTTTCGAAAAGTTAACTTAATAAAGTTAAGATTTTTCAATTGTTTATTATTAAATGTGATTAATTGATTAAATTAATAAAATATTCGTATAAAGAATTAATAACATAAACTTTAATATAATGAAAAATTCAAACTTCAATAAAGGTATAACTTTAACTGCCATAGGATCTTTTTGGTGGGGTGTGATAGGAGTTGTCTACTTTAAATATATATCGTTTGTTGGCCACATTGAGGTAATTATACATCGTTGTGTATGGACATCTGCCATCTTAATTATATCTACTTTTTATTTTTCTAAATGGAAAATTTTTTTTGTAGTAGCTAAAAATAAAAAAAAATTAATTCTGTTATTTTTTTCTAGTTTATTAATTTTTCTTAATTGGGCAACATGGATATATGCCATAAGTACAGGAAGAATTATTGACGCTAGTTTTGGTTATTTTATAATGCCAATATTAAGTGTTTTTTTAGGATATATTTTTTATAATGAAAAAATAAATAAAAGAAGAGGGCTTTCAATTATATTAGTTTTAATTTCTATATTGTTTCTTTTAATTATAAATTTTAATTCAATTCCATGGGTTGGTATAATTGTTGCACTAAGCTGGGGCTTTTATAATTTGTTAAGAAAAAAAGTTAATGTTGATACTGATATTGGTTTATTAATTGAAAGTCTTTTTATATTACCTTTTGCACTGTTTTCCTTTTTTTTAATTTATCAAAATAATTTGAATGATTTTAGTTTAGTTAATCCATCTTTAATGTTTTTGTTAATGCTGGCTGGTCCAATGACCGTCATACCGCTTTTTCTATATGTAAGAGGTGTAGAGTTTTGTGGTTTGGGACCTACTGGAATGATATTCTATATAACACCTACATTTCAATTTTTGCTTGGTTTTTTTTACTATAATGAACCTTTTTCATTCGAAAAATCCCTAAGTTTCATTTTAATATGGATTGCTGTAATTATTTATTTAAAAGATTTGTATGAAAACAATTAAATATTTTATAATCGTATTCTTGGTCTTTACCAACAGCACGTTGAGTGCAAAAGATAAATCATTTAATGAATGGTTAAAAAATTTTAAAATACAAGCATTGGAGAGTGGTATTTCAGAGCTAACTTATAATATGGCTATGTCGGATGTTATTTTTCTACCTAAAGTAATTAAGTATGATCGTTTTCAACCTGAATTTTATGAAGATACAAAAACTTATATTTCCAAAAGGTCTTCTGCTCAGAAGGTTTTACAAGGCACCAAATTATACAAAAAAAATAAGAATTTTATAAACTCAATTGATGATAAATTTTCAGTAGAAAAAAGTTTGTTACTAGCTTTAATGGGTATTGAAACAAATTTTGGAACCTATGTTGGTAAAATGGATATTTTGTCATCACTAGCGACACTAAGTTTTGACCAAAGAAGATCAAAATTTTTTACAAAAGAATTGATTACTATTCTTCAATTAATAGAAAAACAAAAAATCAATCATGATATTCTATATGGATCTTGGGCCGGTGCTTTTGGAAATTTTCAATTTATGCCATCTACTATAAATAATTACGCAATTGATTATGATAAAAATAATGTAATTGAGCTTAAATCGACTAAAGACTCTTTTGCATCAGCAGCAAATTATATAAATAAAATTGGATGGAAGAAAAATCAACCATGTTTTTTGAGAGTTAATTTAACTAAAGACGTACCCAAAAAATTATTAAATACATCAGCTAAAAAATTACATAGTAAAAAAAAATTTAAGATTTTGAAGAAATATATAAAAAATACTAATAATCATAATATCGATAACAATCTAATTGCATCCATTATAACACCCGATAAAGACATCATACCCAATTCTGAAAATTTAGAACCAGCCTATATAGTTTTTGAAAATTATGAAAAAATACTTCAATGGAACAGGTCACTAAGATTTGGCCTTGCCGTATGTACACTTAAAAATAAATTTGAAAATGTTCTATAATAAATTTTTACCTATAGGTATTTTTTTAATTCTAACAAATTGTACAAGCAATAATTTTATACAAGATAAAAAAAATATATACCCTATTAGTGAATATTCAAATAAAGGTTTTGCATTAGTATATAATGAAAATCTTTTTACTAAAAAAATTATATCAAAAAAAATTGATGAACGTAGCTTAACGATATTTCAAAAAAATTTAAAATTTAATACAAAAGTCAAAATAACCAATATTTTAAATAATAAAGTTATAATAGGTACAGTTGGTAAAAACTCAACTTATCCCTCCTTTAACAATACTGTTTTGTCTAAAAGAATAGCTGATGAATTAGATTTGGATATTAGCCAGCCGTATGTAGAAATTTTAGAAATTATTGAGAACTCAGTTTTTATTGCAAAAAAAGCTAAAACTTATGATGAGGAAAAAAATGTAGCTGTCAAGGCACCTGTTAAGAGTATAAGTATTAATGATTTAAACGGAGCCAAGCAGAATAATAAAAATAATTCTACTGTAAAGTTTTCTTACAATGTAAAAGTCGCTGATTTCTATTTTAATAAAACAGCTTTAATGATGATCAATAGAATCAAAGAAGAGAGTTCAATTAAAAACCCTAAGATTAAAAAAATATCAGATAAAAAATACAGGGTTTACTTAGGTCCTTTTGACAACATTAATTCCCTACAAAAATCATATAATGATATAAGCATACTACAATTTGACAATATTGAAATTATTAGAAATGAATAAATTAAAAATTTTAACAATATTAATATCATTCTTATTAACATTTAATTCAAATGCCTCTTTTGATATAAAAGCAAGAACGGCAATATTACAAGATTTCCTGTCTGGAGATATTCTTTATGAAAAAGAAGCTGATAAGTCTATATATCCAGCTTCTATGACAAAAATTATGACTACGATTATTGCTTTTGATCTCATAAAAAGTGGTGATTTAAATTTAGATGAGAAATTTATTGTTTCAGAGAATGCTTGGCGTTTATCATCTGCTGGTTATTCCTCAATGTTTATAATGGTTGGTGATGAAGTAAGTGTCGAAAACCTTCTTAGAGGTATAATAATTGCATCGGGTAATGATGCCTGTGTTGCTTTAGCGGAAGGTATAGCAGGTACAGAAGATGAATTTGCAATAATGATGACCTCTAAAGCAAAAGAAATAGGGATGGATAATACAAATTTTGCTAACTCTTCAGGAATAAATAATCCTGATAATGTTTCTACTGTTAGAGATATTATGATTATGTCTAATTATCTTATTAAGAATTTTCCCAAGGAATACGAATATTTTTCTGAAAAAGAATTTACCTGGGACAGAACTGGTGGCGAACCAATCAGTCAGGGAAATAGAAATCCACTCCTATACAAAAATCTTGGAGCTGATGGAATAAAAACTGGATACTTGGCGGTTGAAAGATACTCATTAGCGTCTTCTATTTATAGAAAAGGAAGGCGGTTAATTGCTGTTGGAAGTGGATTTGATAGTAAAAATGACAGATCAAAAGAAAGTTCCAAGCTTTTAACTTGGGGCATAACTAACTATGATTTAATAGAAATTGCAAAATCAAATACACCCATATTAAGTGTTGATGTTTGGTTAGGTAAAAAGAGTACTGTTGCTACATATGTTCAAAAAGATATCTACAAAACAGTTCCAAAAGCCCGTAAAAAGTTTCTAAAAGTATCCATGACTTACAATGGACCGATTGCTGCACCTATAGCTAAAGGAGAAATCTTAGGAAAATTAAAAGTAACGTATAAAGATGAAATAATAGATGAGTATGACTTATTTGCTTTCGAAGATGTTAAAAAATTAAATATAATATCTAGATTATTAAAATCAATTAATTTTCTAATTTGGGGTGATGTCTAAAAAGCCAATCATAGTATTTGAAGGAATTGAGGGTACAGGCAAATCTCATCATATAAGTAAGGTTGCTAGCTTTTTAAAAAAGAGTAAAAAAAAATTTATTCATATTAGAGAGCCTGGTGGTAGCAAAAATTCTGAAAAAATAAGAAAACTAATACTTAGCAAAAAGTCAACATTTAATAAGTATACAGATCTACTATTATATTTAGCAGCAAGAAGTGAAAATATTGAATTGATAAAAAAAAATTATGGAAAAAAAATTATTTTGATTGATAGATTTTCAGATTCTACTATTGCGTATCAACATTATGGTATGGGTGTAAATCTTAATTTTATTAAGAATATTAATGATTATTTGTTGAATAATATAAATATTGATTTTACTTTTTTAAACATAGTCAATCAAGAAAACATGAAAAAGAGATTAGGAATAAGAAAAAACTTAAATAGATATGATAAGTTTGAAGATAGTTTTTATAATAAAGTTCAGAAGGGATTTATAAAGATTTTTAAAAAAAACCCTAAAAGATACATGAAAATCGATTCTAACCTAGACATTAATGATAATGAAAAACTTATATTAAATAAAATCAAAGAGCTAATTTAAATATGGAACTAAAACCATCAGAAAATAGAAAGTTATATGGAATGAGGTATTTTTTTAATGAGATCTTCAAACTTCATAATGAAAAAAAAATGCCCACTAAACTCTTATTATCAGGAAAAAAGGGATTGGGTAAATCAACATTGGCTTATCATATTATAAATTATATTTTATCATCTGATGAAGAGTTTAAATATGATTCTAATAATCTTACTATTAATCAAAACAATAGATCGTATAAATTATTACAGAATAATTCACACCCTAATTTCTATCTGATTGATTTATTAAATGATAAAAAAAATATCGATATAGTACAAATTAGAGAAATGATAACTTACACTAATAAATCTACATTTAATAATATGGCAAGATTTATATTAATCGATAATGTTGAAAATCTTAATAAAAATTCTGTCAATGCCTTACTTAAAGTTATTGAAGAACCTAATGAAAATGTTTTTTTTATCTTAATTAATAATAGTGAAAAATATATTTTACCAACATTAAAATCAAGATGTTTAGCATTTAAGGTAAATTTTACATTTGAAGAATCTATGAATGTTTCAAATCAAATACTAGGATCAAATATATTTGATCTAATTAATTATGATTTAATCAATTATTATAATACTCCTGGTGAAATTATTAATTTAATCAATTTCTCTAAAGAGAAGAATATTAATCTTAAAGATTACACTTTAATTCAATTTCTAAACTTATTGATAGATAATGGCTATTATAAAAAAAATAAAATTATAAAAACTTTATTAATTAACTTTATTGAATTATTTTTTTTAAAAGAGTACAAAATAAGCATAACTAAGAATTCTTTATTAAATTTTTATCATAATTTTATTAATAAAATCAATAATACTGAGAAATTTAACCTTGATGAAGAAAGCTTATTTTTAGAATTTAAATCAAAGTTATTAAATGGATAAAAACTACTACATAACAACTCCAATTTACTATCCATCTGCAAAACCCCATATGGGCCATGCTTATTCAAGTATAATTGCTGATTTTTTTGCTCGTTTTAAGCGTATTGATGGTTTTGATGTCCATTTTCTAACAGGTACAGATGAGCATGGCTTAAAAATTCAAAGAGCAGCTGAAAATAAGAATATAAAACCTCATGATTTCTGTGATCAAATCAGTCAAACTTTTAGAGATC
>Ga0307986_10001164_pt1 | contig 19302 bp, 19 predicted proteins | sample EllFjometageno82_FD_203170 | JGI IMG/M metagenome (GOLD analysis project Ga0307986, IMG submission 203170) | Marine microbial communities from Ellis Fjord, Antarctic Ocean - #82 | ecosystem: Environmental > Aquatic > Marine > Unclassified | place: Southern Ocean | collected 2014-10-09
GTCTATTGGATTTATAATAAGCTTGTAGGAATTGATAATATTAAATTAGGATAATTATGGCATTACCAAGTTATACAGAAACAAGATATAGAATTTGGCATTATATCTATTTAACTATATGTACATTTATTTTTATATATTTGATTGCTCCTTTATTTGTAATATTCCCTCTATCTTTTAGTCATGATGAGTTTTTAATTTTTTCAGAGGAAATGAAAAATTTAGATCCTGATGGTTTTTCTACAAGATGGTATAAAGATATGATATGGGGAACAAAAAATCCATGGGGATTGGCTGCAAAAAATAGTTTGTTTATCGCATTTTTTGCAACAATAGGTTCTGTCATTTTGGGAACAATTGCTGCTTTAGGGTTAAGTAGTAGGCATATGCCTTACAAAGGAATTATTATGGCTATATTAATTTCACCAATGATTGTGCCACTAATTATTTCAGGTGTCGCAATATTTTTTTTTATGGCTAAAGTTGGCTTGGCCGCAACACACACTGGAATAATTCTAGCACACATAATATTAGGAACACCTTTTGTGGTGATAACCGTAACAGCAACTTTATCTGGATTTGACCATAGTGTTACTAGAGCTGCAGCAAGTTTAGGAAGCACTCCATACAATACTTTTATGAAGATAACTTTACCATTAATCACACCGGGTGTTATATCTGGTGCATTGTTTGCTTTTGTGACATCATTTGATGAAGTTGTAGTTGTACTCTTTTTAGCAGGATTAGAGAATACAACCATCCCAATACAGATGTGGATTGGTTTAAGAGAACAATTAAGTCCAACTATTTTGGCAGTAGCAACTTGTTTAATTATTATGTCAACCCTAATCCTAGTTACAGCAGAATTGTTACGAAGAAGATCTGAGAGACTCAGAGGAATAAACCGATATTAAAATAATATTTCATGAAGATTAAGAATGTAGTGGTAATTGGCTCAGGAACAATGGGCAGTGGTATTGCTGCACATTTGTGCAACGCAAATATACCAGTAACCTTGTTAGATTTAAAAACAGAAATTAGTGAAAAAGCTAGAGAGCGAATTCACAGGTCTAAACCTCCATTATTAATTGATAAATCAAAAATTAATAATATTAAAGTAGGTAATATTACTGATGACTTTAACGTTGTAAGAGATGCTGACTGGGTTGTTGAAGCAGTGGTTGAAAGAATAGATATTAAACATCAAATTTATGAAAAAATATTTAAATCAAGAAAAGATGGGGCGATAGTTTCATCCAACACATCGTCCATTCCGATTAAAATTTTATCTGAACACTTAACAAACGAAGAAAAGAAGGATTTCTGTATCACACATTTTTTTAATCCTGTTAGATATATGGGCTTATTAGAAATAGTGAAAAATGAAAATAATGATCTTAATAAAATCAATCAATTAAAAGAATTTTGTGAAATTGAACTAGGTAAAGGTGCAATTATTTGCAATGATACACCTGGCTTTTTAGGAAATAGAGTGGGTGTTTATGCAATGCAAGTTGCTATGACAGAAGCTTTTAAAATGAAATTGTCAATAGAAGAAGCTGATGCAATTTTTGGAAGACCAATGGGTATCCCAAAAACAGGTGTATTTGGTTTGTATGACTTGATTGGTATTGACCTAATGGCCGATGTACTAAAAAGCTTTATAAAAGAATTACCAAATTCAGATGAGTTTCATGAAGTTGCCAAAGAAATTCCGTTAGTAAAAAAACTGATTGAAACAGGTTATACCGGAAGAAAAGGCAAAGGTGGTTTTTATCGTGTAAATAAAATTGGGGCCACCAAAGTTATGGAAGCTATCGATCTTGAAACAGGCAGTTATGCACTCAGCAAAAAGATCAATGTTAAATCAGAAAAAGTAGATTTAAAGAAACTAATTAATAGAAAAGATAAATACGGTGATTATGCCTGGGCTGTTCTATCTAAGATAATAAAATATGCCTCATCACTAGTTCCGGGTATTACAAAAGAATTTAACGATATTGATGAAGCAATGAGGCTTGGTTTTAATTGGGCAAAAGGCCCATTTGAAATGCTTGAGGAAATTGGTGTAAAAAATTTTTTTGATAAAGTTGATAACTTTAAAGGAAATAAATTTTTAGAAAATTTATCTAAAACAAAAAAAGAAAATTTTTATGGAGAGAGACAAAAATACACAAATATTGAAACTTTAGGTAAAGTAAAAAAAAATGCCTTAATTACAGATGGAAATGACTCTGCAAAAATTTACAGGTTTGATGATTATAATATTGTTGAATTTACCACCAAAGCTAACGCTTTAGATTATGATTCAATGGACGCTCTTAAAAAAGCAACCGACAAACCTTTAATAATAATTAACGAAAGCATGCAATTTTCTGCGGGTGTTAACCTGAGTTATATAATGCAATTTGCAGACAAAAATGATTTCAAATCAATTGAAAAATTTATTAAGTACTTTCAATTAACATGTAAGCATTTAAAATATTCAAAACATCCAGTAATTTCAGCTCCTTCAGGGTTAACATTAGGTGGTGGATTTGAGGTTATGGTACAAAGTAATTTTGTTGCATCTCATACAAATATTGTTGTCGGATTAGTTGAAACAATAGTTGGATTGATACCTGCGGGAGGTGGATGTAAAGAAATGTTAGCAAGGTGGCTGGATACAGATGAAGCAAAAGTGGATCCTAATTATGCATCATTAAAAGTTTTTGATATTATTGGTTATGGCAAAACAGCTACTTCGCCTATTGAGGCTGAGCCAATGAAGTACTTAAAGCAAGAAGATAAAAAAATAATGAATAGAAATAGTTTATTGGAAGTTTGTAAAAAAATTTTAGATAAAAACAAAGATTTTAAAAAACCAAATGAGTTTAAATTTAAGCTTCCAGGAAATGCTGCAAGAGTGAAAATGGATAAAATTATAAATAAACTATACAATGATAAAGTTATTTTAGATCATGGAGTTAAGGTTGCAAAAGAATTGGCATATGTTTTAAGTGGTGGAGATACAATGATAGATAAAACCCTCACAGAAGATGATTTATATAAATTAGAATTAGACTCTTTTATGAAACTAATACAAACAAAAGAAACTCAAGATAGAATTAAACATACCTTGGCGACAGGTAAGCCATTGGTAAACTAAATGAAACTGATTGAGAGAACCAAGTGTCCAGTTTGTTTCACCTTAGAATATGAAATTTTATTTACTATTTCATATAGTGACGAAAAAATATTAAAATTTTTAGCTGAGTATTATAATAACAAAATGCCAACTCATTTACTTAAAAATTTCAACTATCAATTAGCAGAGTGTATTAAGTGTAAATTAATTTTCCAGAAATATATACCTGATGATGAATTTTCAAACGAATTATATGATAATATTATTTCAGCTGACGAAAGTTTAAAAAAGAAATTAGAAACGAAAAATTTAAATTCGAAGTATGATAAAGAAATTAATTTAATCAAAAGTATCTTTAAGAATAAGAAAATAAAAATACTTGAATTTGGTGCAGGTTGGGGGTTTTGGGCATCGAGAGCAGTAGAGAGTGGATTACAAGTTGATACTTTTGAGTTATCAAAAACCAGAATTCAATATATGAAAAAAAAAGGAATTAACATAATTGAAGACTTAAAAAAAAATGAAAACCAATACGACTTTATATACTCAGACCAAACTATCGAACACACGTCTGATCCGCATCAAATTTTTAAAGGATTTCTCCCATACCTTAAAAAGGGAGGATTCATTCTTCTTAATTACCCCACTTCATTTAGATTTAAAAATCAATTAATCCAAAATTATATTCCAAAAAAAGATGCCGCACACCCCTTAGAGCATTTAAATTTATTTAATAGAGACTCATTTAATTATTTAAACAAAAAATATGAGCTTGAGTTGATTAATTTTAAATGTAAATTTAATCCTAGCTTAAGGAACTTATTGAAAGATATTAAAAATTTATTTTATTTTGATAATATTTTAATTAGAAAAAAATAAATTATTTTAATAACCTGAATGAATTAATAAAATCTGGTCTAGGAACTGTATGAAATTTAGGTACAAACTTTATTGTTTCCAAAACTCTTAACCCATAAATAACCTTACCAACTGGTGTGTATTCTCCTTCAAATAAAGGTTCGTCTTGAAGTATTATGAAAAATTGGCTGTCCTCAGTATTTAATTCAAAGGTTCTAGCCAAACCAACGCTTCCTTTGTCGTATTTAAATTTTCCATTAAGTTCTGATTTAATTTTACCAAATCCTGATTTTCCTGAGCCTACTTTTCCATAATCTAAATTTTCTTTTTTACCAAACTCTAAGTCACCACCCTGAATTAGCTTTCCCTCTATAACCCTATGAAAAGCCGCATTATCATAAGCACCTAATTCTATTAATTTTTTAAATCTTTGCACAGCCCTAGGAGAAATGTTTGGATATAATTCAATTATAACATTTCCACAGTTTGCATTAAGGATTACAATATTTTCAGGATAAATAAATTCAATATCATCTGGATTATAATTTTTAACAAATAAACATTTATTTTTAAGAATTATTAATGATGATAATGTAAAAATCCCTAATAGGATTAAAAAACATAACATAATTTTTTCTGATTTTGAGATTTTAATTTTTTTTATCATTTGTCAAAATTAAAAGTATCATCTATCTTAAATATATTACTTTTAATAAACTGTATTTTTTGTTCAATAATAGAGTCCTTTCTATAAATTTTATCTTTGTAAAAAAATAAATGAGAAAAAATTTCAGCCATATCCTCTGATGCTGTTGATTTTGCATACTCTGTAAAAAAACCACTTGTATTATTTATTAGCTCAAGATTCCAATTATTATTACATGTAGAGCATTTACTATATTTGAAATTTTTTTTATTAAAATTTTTCCATATATTTTCATCAAATAGTTCCTTGTAGTTATCATTAACGATATGAAATAGCTCATGGTGAATAGCTCTCTCAAAGTGGTTCTCATTAAATTTAATATTAAGAATTAAAGTTCTTGTTGTATTATTAGGTATTCCAGCAGTGCTAATTTCTGCAATAGATAAATCCTCACACAAAACTATATATTTTAAGTTAATTTTCTTTAAAAACTTTAAAGAATACCTATCAAGATTTTTTTTAACAATTTTATATTTTTCCTCTAAAGTTTTCTTATCTGAATTATAGCAATTAATATTTTTTTTATGATTAGCACCTAGCATAAATGGCTTGGTTGCATATAAATACCTAAGTTGATTTTTAGTATCGATATTATAAATTTCTAAGTTAGGAATCTTAATTAAATTATAAATTGTATTAGCTTCAAGAGGGGATATTAAGACGATAAAAAGTAATATGGCTCTAAATAAGATCATTAATGATATTTTTTGAAGTTATTCTAAATTAGTAAAATGTGATACATTTATATAATGAAAAAAATTAGAAATAAAGATCCAGTTCAACCTATCAGTGGCACTAAAGTTCCTAGGTTTGCTGGTCCCTCAACATTTGCAAGATTACCAGAGTTAAGAGATGTTGAAAGTTGTGATGTTGCAATAGTTGGAATACCATTTGATGCAGGGACAAGCTATAGACCTGGTGCAAGATTTGGTCCAATGAGTATTAGGCAAGCTTCAAGACATTTGAGAACTAATTACCACCCAAGTTATGATGTTGAGCCTTTTAAAGTTCAACAAGTAGCTGATGCGGGAGACATAACTTGTAATCCATTTAGTATAGATGAGGCTATTAAACAAATAGAGTTAGGAGCTACAGATTTATTAAATAAAGTTGGAGGAATTATAAGTTTAGGAGGAGATCATACAATTGCACTACCATTATTAAGAGCAATTAATAAGAAAAACAAAGGTCCAGTTTCTCTAGTCCATTTTGATGCACATTTAGATACTTGGGACACATATTTTGGTGCTCCTTATACCCACGGAACTCCTTTTAGGAGAGCCAGAGAAGAAGGCTTATTTTTAGATGATGCTTCAATGCATGTTGGTATTAGAGGCCCACTCTATAGTCGGGATGATATTAAAAACGATGAAAGCTTTGGTTTTAAAATAATTCATTGTGATGAATTTCAAACAGAGGGAACAGATAAAATAGCAGAGAGAATTCGAAAAAGAGTAGGTGATAATCCTTTATATTTATCAATAGATATAGACGTGCTGGATCCAGCATTTGCTCCAGGGACAGGTACTCCAGAAATTGCTGGTATGACTACAAGAGAAATGGTCAATGTTTTAAGAGGTCTATCTGGTTTAAATCTTGTGTCTGCAGATGTAGTTGAAGTTTCACCGGCCTACGATCATGCTGAGGTTACTTCGTTAGCTGCAGCAACTATTGTTTACGAACTAACAAATTTATTTGCAAAATCATAAAGAAAAGATAGTTTCTAAAAATGCTAGATAAGAAAAAATTTTATATCAATGGAGAATGGGTTTCTCCAAAAAAATTAAATGAATTAAAAGTAATAGATCCCTCAACAGAAGAGGAGTGTGCAGTTATATCTATAGGTGGAATTGAAGATGTAAACGCCGCTGTAAGCTCAGCAACTAAAGCTTTTGAGACTTGGGCATTTTCCTCTAAAGAAGAAAGATTAAAATATTTAGAAGCCTTATATGCTGTTTATAAAAAAAGATGGGCTGATATGGCTAAAGCCATATCTTTAGAAATGGGTGCGCCAATTGATTTTTCAACACAGTTACAAGCTGGTACGGGTGCTAGTCACATTAAATCTTATATAAAAGTTTTAAAAGAATATACATTTGAAGCAAAGTTAGGGGATCACGCTCTCAACAATAATATTTTACGTGAGCCAAAAGGAGTTTGTGCTTTAATTACTCCATGGAATTGGCCAATGAACCAAACTTGTTTAAAAGTAATTCCAGCAATTGCTGCTGGATGCACCATGGTTCTCAAACCATCTGAGATAGCTCCTTTATCATCAATTATTTTGGCTGAAATGATCGATGAAATAAAATTGCCAAAAGGTGTATTTAATTTGATTAATGGAGATGGAACAGTTACAGGGAATGCCTTAACAAGTCATCCAGATGTAAATATGATTTCATTTACTGGATCAACAAGGGCAGGTGCTTTAATTTCTGAAAATGCAGCAAAAGATTTTAAAAGAGTAAGCCTTGAACTTGGGGGAAAAGGTGCAAACATAATCTTTAAAGATGCGGATGCAGAAGCAGTTGAAAGAGGTGCTTTAAGGTGTTTTAGAAATACAGGACAATCTTGTAATGCACCAACTAGAATGTTGGTTGAAAAATCTATATATAACGAAGCTGTTGAGAGAGTTAAAAAATTTGCTAATTCTATGAAAGTTGATGTTGCAACAAAAGAGGGTGACCATATTGGTCCCGTAGTTTCAAAAACTCAATTTGACAAAATTCAATCTTTAATCCAGGTTGGAATTGATGAAGGTGCAAAATTAGTTGCAGGGGGAACTGGTAAACCAGATGGTTTAAATAAAGGATATTTTGTTAAACCGACAGCATTTGCAGATGTTAACAATCAAATGCAAATAGCAAGAACAGAAATATTTGGTCCAGTTTTGTCAATTATACCATTTGAAACTGAAGAAGAAGCAATTACAATTGCCAATGATACTCCTTATGGATTATTAAACTTTATTCAAACACAAGATCAAGAAAAAGCCAATAGAGTCGCTAGGAAATTAAGATCAGGAATGGTTGATATTAATGGTGCAGGTTTAGCTCCAGACGCGCCTTTTGGTGGTTATAAACATTCCGGAATTGGTCGTGAGGCTGGAAAGCTTGGCCTTGAAGAATACTTAGAGGTTAAAGTAGTTAGTGGTTGGAACGATTAACTGGTAATAGAAATATTTTTAATTCCCTCTAATAAATTTAAACATTTTTTAAGTTCGTCTAAAACAATAAATTCATCAATTTTATGTGCCTGTTCAATGGATCCTGGACCACATACGACAGTACTAATTCCTATTTCTTGAAACAAACCAGCTTCAGTTCCAAAAGAAACAACCTCTCTCTGGTTATCGCCAGTTAAAGTTGAAATTAATTCACAAGCATCAGATTTATCTTTTCTATCAAAACCAACTATCTCACCAATTATATCCTTTTCAATTGATGAATTTGGAAAAATCATTTTCATTTCAGGTAATAATTCTTCTTTTGCAAATTTATCAATTTCTCTATTTAAAAAAATACCATCTTCTTTAACAACTGGTCTTGTTTCCCAATTAACGTGACACTTATCTGCAATTACATTGTGTGCAATGCCACCAAAAACCCCACCAATAGAAAGGGTTGAGTGTGGTGGATCAAAAATAGAGTCTTTAGGTGCTCTATTTTTAAGTTCTTCTCTCAATTCAATTAATTTATTTACATACCTCGAGGCATACTCAACAGCACTCACACCTTTATGTGGCGCTGAACTATGACCAGCCAAACCTTTAAAATAAGTTGTATATTCATAACATCCTTTATGAGCATCAATAATTTTCATATTAGTCGGTTCTCCTATGATACAAATAGCATCTTTAATATTTCTTTTTTTTAATTCCTCAATTAAAATAGGAGCACCCTGACACGCCGTTTCTTCATCAAAAGTAAAAGAAAAATGAATATCCCTATCTAAATTTGATTTAGAATATATTGGTGCAAATGCTAAAGTGCATGCAATAAATCCTTTCATGTCACATGAGCCCCTGCCATACAATTTGTCATTTTTGACTGTAGCTATAAAGGGGTCTGTGCTCCAACCTTTTGATATTGGAACAACATCTGTGTGGCCAGATAAAATTATTGGTTTTTTGTTATTTGAATTTTTTGCTTTGAGTGTTGCAAATAAATTAACTCTTTTTTTTTCATCATCATAAGTTCTAAAAGAAGTTGAGCCTAGTTTTTTTAAGATATCATCACAATAATTAATTAATGAGCTATTATCTTCTCCTGAAATGGTTTTAAAACCTATCAAGTCTGTTAAAATTTTAACAGAATTATTAAACAAAAGTTCTGAATTATTTTCTGTACTCATATTTAACTTCCATTATATATTAATTATATGAAAGAACAAATTACCTTTGATACCTTTGATAAAGTCGATATTCGAGTTGGCACGGTAATCTCCGTTAAGAAAAATGAAAAAGCTAGAAAACCTTCATTGGTAGTTGAGGTTGACTTTGGAGAAGAAATAGGGATTAAAAAATCATCAGCTCAAATTACCCATTATTATAATGAAGAAAGTCTCAAAGGAAAGCAGGTAATAGGTGTATGTAATTTTGCTGAAAAAAATATTGCAGGTGTTGTTTCGCAAGTTTTAATTTTAGGATCTATAGATAAAGAAGGAAAAGTAATTTTAGTTCATCCATCTCAAAAATCAGAAAATGGGCTACCAATAGCTTAATTCTTATATGCATCCTGAGTTATTTTTATTAATTGGAATTTCATTATCTTTAGGTTTTACACCAGGACCAAATAATGCTGTAGCATCTTTTTCAGGTTTTAATTTTGGAATAAAAAAAACGATACCTTTAATATTAGGTGTTTGGTTAGGATATACAGCCTTTGTTATTCTGACTAACTTTGCCCTGATATCAACTTTTATTAAATATCCAATTATACAGGAAATAATTAGAATTTTAGGAACTTTTTTTTTAATTTACTTGGCATACAAAATATCATTTTCATCATTATCTAAGGAAGATGAAAAAGTTAATCCTGTAAAATTTATAGACACTTTTATATTTCAGTTCTTAAACCCCAAAGGAGTGATGGCGGGAATCACATTGATTTCAAAATTTGTACTAGAAGACGATTATTTTAATAGCTCTTCAACAGTTATAGTGGTTTGTTCTATGACAGCTCTGACAAGCATTACCGCCTGGGCTTTTTTTGGTAAATTTTTAAGGAAATTTGCTACAAATAATAATTTTATTAAACGATTTAATTATGCTATGTCATTGTTACTTGTCGTTTGTATAATAGGGTTCTACATCTAAAACTAAATGAAACCAGGAAATAAAGATTCTTATAATTCTTTAAAATCTATTAATATTAATAATAGAGAATACAAATATTATTCTCTATCAGAAGCTGAAAAAAATGGTTTAAACGGAATTTCAAAACTACCTAAATCACTTAAAGTTTTATTAGAAAATTTATTAAGATATGAAGATGATTTGTCTGTTACTAAAAGTCAAATAGAAGCTATTAAAGAATGGTTGAAGACAAAAAAATCTACAACTGAAATAGCTTATAGACCCGCAAGAGTTTTATTGCAGGATTACACTGGAATTCCAGCAGTTGCTGACCTTGCAGCTATGAGAGAGGCCGTTAAAGAAAAAAATAAAGATCCAAATACTATTAATCCACTATCGGCAGTTGATCTAGTTATCGATCATTCAGTACAAGTTGACATGTCAGCAAATAAAAACTCATTTGAAAAAAATGTAGATATTGAATTCAAAAGAAATGGTGAAAGATACTCATTTTTAAAATGGGGCCAACAAGCATTTAATAACTTTAGAATAGTTCCTCCAGGAACAGGAATTTGTCATCAAGTTAATTTAGAATATTTATCAAAAGTAGTTTGGTCAGAAAAATTTAAGAATGAAGATTATTTATTTCCAGATACATTAGTTGGTACCGACAGTCATACTACTATGGTCAATGGATTATCTGTACTTGGTTGGGGTGTAGGTGGAATTGAGGCTGAAGCTGGAATGTTAGGTCAACCAATTTCAATGTTAATTCCTGAAGTAATTGGATTTGAAGTAACAAGTAAAATGCCAGAAGGTACAACAGCAACTGATTTAGTTTTAACTGTAGTAAAAATGTTAAGAGACCATGGTGTTGTTGGAAAATTTGTTGAATTTTATGGTGATGGCTTAAAAAATTTAACTCTAGCTGATAGAGCAACTATTGCAAATATGGCTCCAGAATATGGAGCTACATGTGGTTTTTTTCCAATTGATGATGAAACTTTAAAGTATTTAAGATTTTCTGGAAGAGATGAAAATACAGTTAACATAGTAGAAAAATATGCTAAAGAACAGGGATTATGGGCCAGTGATGAAATTGAATTCACTAATACGCTATCACTAGATATGTCAACAATAGTACCAACAATTTCAGGACCTAAGAGACCTCAAGACAAAGTTTTATTAACAGATGCTTCAAAAGGATTTAAAAAAGTTTTTGAAAATGCAACTGAAAGAAAAGAAAAAAAAATTTCAAAAGTTTTTGGAACAGATTATGAAATCAAAGATGGATCAATATTAATTGCTGCAATTACCTCATGTACAAATACTTCTAATCCAAATGTTTTAATTGGTGCGGGCTTATTAGCTAAAAAAGCCGTAGAGTTTGGCTTAGAGACTAAACCATGGGTAAAAACATCTTTAGCACCAGGGTCACAAGTAGTAACTGATTATTTAGCAAAAGCTGGATTAAATTTATTCTTAGATAAATTAGGTTTTAACTTAGTAGGATATGGCTGCACAACTTGTATAGGAAATTCAGGACCATTACCTAAAGAAATAGTTAATGCCATTGAAAAAGAAAATATATACACTGTATCAGTATTGTCTGGTAATCGAAATTTCGAAGGAAGAATATCCCCTCATATTAAAGCAAATTACCTAGCATCACCCCCACTTGTTGTTGCTTACGCTCTTGCAGGACATATGGAATTTGATTTATATAAAGAGCCACTAGGAAAAAGCAAAGAAGGTAAAGATATTTTTTTAAGGGATATTTGGCCAACGAATAAAGAGATAGAAGATACTCTAAGAGAGGCTCTAAATGCAGAAATGTTTATTAAAAGATATTCAAATATTTCAGAAGGACCGAAACAATGGCAGGAAATCAAAACCGAAAATACAAGTATTTACAATTGGGACTCAGAGTCTACGTATGTGAAAAAACCACCTTTCTTTGAAAATTTATCTGACAAACCTGAGGGTTTTAAGCCCATTAAAGATGCAAGACCACTTCTAATTTTAGGTGATATGGTGACAACGGATCATATTTCACCAGCTGGTAATATTCAAAAAGAAAGCCCTACAGGAGAATATTTTATGGAACATCAAATATTACCTAAAGATTATAATTCCTATGGTTCAAGAAGAGGAAACCATGAAGTTATGATGAGAGGAACATTTGCAAACATTAGAATAAAAAATGAAATGGCTCCTGGAACAGAAGGTGGTTTTACAAAATTATATCCAGAAGGAAAAGTAATGCCCGTTTATAATGCGGTAGAAGAATACAAAAAAAGAGGAATAGATTTAGTGGTAATTGGTGGAAAAGAATATGGCACTGGTTCCTCTAGAGATTGGGCTGCCAAAGGTACAAAGCTATTGGGTGTAAAGGTTGTTATAGCCGAAAGTTTTGAAAGAATTCATAGATCTAATCTGATTGGTATGGGTATATTGCCACTTCAATTCACAGATGGAAATAACAGAACAAACTTAAACTTAATCGGATCAGAGTTGATCACGGTTCTTGAAATTCAAGAGGGCGTTAAACCTTCAGACGAGGTGAAAATTGAAATAAAATATGCATCTGGAGATATAAGAAAGATTAAAACACTTTGCAGAATTGATACAAAGAATGAATTAGAATATTATAAAAATGGTGGTATTCTGCAATATGTTCTAAGGAATATGATTTAATTATGGACGAAGATATAGCTATTATAAATAGTAAAACCCGTAATGAAAAAATAAAAATTTTTTTTATTAATAATAAAAAACTATTAATTTTAATTTTATCATTAAGTATTATTCTATTAATAGGATACTTTGGTTTTGTAGAATATAATGAAAAGAAAAAAATAGCAATTTCAGATCAATATAATTTAATAATCCTAGAGTATTCAAAGGATAATAAAGAAGTTACAAAAAATGCTTTAATTAAATTGGTTAATAAAAAAGACTCAACTTACTCACCTTTGTCTTTGTTTTTTATAATTGATAATGCCTTAGTTTTTGATCAATCAACAATTAATAAGTTATTCGATGTTGTTATTGAAGATGTGTCATTAGAAAATGAAATTAAAAATTTAATCATCTATAAAAAAGCCCTATATAACGCAGATAATAGCGATGAAAATCAATTACTTGAAACATTAAAGCCAATAATAAATTCAAAAAGTATTTGGAAGGCGCACAGTCTATATTTAATGGCAGAATATTTTTATTCTAAAAATGAAAAACAAAAAGCAAAAGAATTTTTTAGTCAAATAATTTTATTAAAAAATGCTAACCAAGATTTAATAAGCGAATCACAAAAAAGGTTAAAAAGAGATTTGAGTGAATAAAATAATTTTATTTTTTATTTTTAGTTTTTTTTTATTTGGATGCTCGTTTAATAAAAACTCAAAATTTTGGACAGCATCACAAAGTATTCTTGAAGAAAATAATCCAAATTATAAAGAAATATTTAACCAAGAAGCAGCCTTAAAGAACGAATTGAATCCAAATTTGATAATAAAATTAGGTAAAAATATCAATAACAATTTAACAGTAAGAGATTATTTTAATAACGATGGTAGACTAGATTATGATGGTTCCCTTAAAAAATCATCAAGATATAAATTTTCAAAGATTAAAAACTTCCATCAGTTTGAACCAACAATTTCTTTAAATAAAAAAAATATAATATTTTTTGATAATAAAGGTTCAATTTTACAATTTAATGATCAATCTAAATTAGTATGGAAAAAAAATTATTATTCTAAATCAGAGAAAAAACTCAAACCTATTTTACAGTTTGCAAACAATAAAAATTTTTTAATTATAGCTGACAATATTGCTAAGTATTATGCTTTGAATTTAGATAATGGAGAGTTAATGTGGTCAAAAAATAACTTAGCACCATTTAATTCACAAATTAAGATATACAAGGATAAATTTTTTATAATTGACTACTCAAACACACTAAGATGTTTTTCTATAAAAAATGGTAAAGAACTTTGGAATATCAAAACTGAAAATTCATTAATAAGATCCCAAAAAAAATTATCCATGGTTATTGTTAATGGTTTATTATATTTTAATAATTCTATTGGAGATATTAGTGGGGTTGACATCACCAAAGGTGAATTGTTATGGCAATTACCTACGCAAAGTAGTTTGATTTATGAGGCAGCTTTTTCTTTAAAAACATCTGACATTATAGCGGATACTAACACTTTATTTTTTTCAAATAATAAAAATCAATTTTTTTCTATAGATTTAAGAACTGGAAATTTAAACTGGGAAAATAAAGTTAACTCAAGTCTAAGACCTAGTTTGGTTGGAAATTATTTATTCACCATCTCTAATGAGGGATATTTAATTATAATAGAAAAAGTTAGTGGAAACATCATTAGAGTTACTGATATTTTTAGAGACTTTAAGAAAAAGAAAAGAGACAAGATTAAACCTGTTGGTTTCGTTGTTGGTTTTAATAATATTTATCTGACTACAGATAATGGAAGGTTGCTAATTATAGATATTAGAACTGGCAAAACAATCTCAACATTAAAAATTGATAATGAAAAAATATCTAGACCCATTATTCAAGATAAAAGCTTATTTGTTATAAAAGATAACGCCATCATCAAATTAAACTAATGTTTCTTAAATTATTGGAAAAATTAGGTCGAAAAAAAGTTGTTTTAGATAGAGGGCCATCACATCCAAGGTATAATGAGGCCAAACCTTGGATGAATAGATATTATATATTATCTAGAAATCGACCCAAATGGTTTCCTTTTAATATATTAATACATGAAATGTTGGCAGATGATCATGGTGATGGAGTTCATACTCACCTATGTCCATATATTACAATAATCTTAAGAGGAGGATATTGGGAAACTACAAAAAAAGGTAAGTTTTGGAGGTCTCCAGGATATATTGGCTTTAGATCAGCCAATCATCTTCATAGAGTTGACCTTCAGCAAGGCACAAGACCAGTGACAATCTTTATTCCTGGTCCTTTCGGCTTACGAAAAGGACCTAGATCTGAATATGGTATTAATTTTAAAATTAAAAAATGAATTTAAATAAATTATTTATAAATCATTGTAAAAAAAATAATTTAGAAGTAAATCCAAGCCAAACAGATTTAATTAAAGAACTTAATCATTTTTATAATCTTAATTTTAATAAATCTTTTTTTAAAAAAATCTTTTCTAAAAAAAATTCTAAACTTGGCTTTTATTTACAAGGTAGTGTTGGGGTAGGCAAAACTATGATTTTAAATTTCTTTTATGAAAATTTAAGAGCCACAAAACATAGATTACATTTTAATGAGTTTATGATTAGCTTTCATGACTTTGTATTTCAAAATAAAAAAGATAAAAAAGTAGGTGTAATTGATAAATTTGTTAATAAGATAAAAAAAAAATATGAATTAATTTATTTAGATGAATTCCAGGTAACCAATATTGTAGATGCAATGATTTTGGGTAATCTTTTTAAGAAAATATTTGATGAAAATGTGAAAGTTTTATTTTCTTCTAATATTAAAATTAATGATCTTTATAAAGATGGTCTACAAAGAGATCAGTTCCTTCCTTTTATCAAAGTTATAAAAAATAATTGTTTTCAACAGAAACTAAGTATTGAAGCAGATTACAGGAAATCTCAAAGTAATAAAAATGAAAGATTTTTATTCCCTTTAAATGAAGCGACTAATTTTAAAGTTAATAAATATTTTAGACAAATAACCAAAAACATACCAATTAAAGAAAAAATTTTGACAATTAAAGGAAGAAAATTTAATATCAAAAACTACTATAATGGCATTTCAAGATTTGATTTTAAAGATTTGTGTGCAAAAAATGTTGGTGCCGAAGATTATATAAAGATTGCTGAAATATGTAGCTTTATAACCATAGAAAATATTCCTAATTTTAATAATAGTAATTCTAATCAACAACAAAGATTTGTTACATTGATTGACATTCTATATGAAAAAAAAATACCATTGATGATTACGTCTAAATTACAATTAAATTTGATAAGTTCATCTAAAAGTTTAGAGGGTGTCTTTAAAAGAACTGTAAGTCGATTATATGAGTTAACCTCAGTAAAATATAATCAATGATGAAACAAGAGTTTTTCAATCTAGAGATTAAAACGAATGGTCAAAAACTTTATGAGTTTACTCACCAAACAGTTAATTGGATTAAAGAAAATAATTTAAATAATGGAATTATAAATTTAAGTATCCAACATACCAGTGCATCATTAATTATTCAGGAAAATGCTGATCCTGATGTCCAAATTGATCTAATAAATTATTTTAATAAGTTGGTTCCAATGGATAGCTCTCTTTATATTCATGCTGCGGAAGGTGATGATGATATGCCTGCGCACATAAAGTCCTCTTTAACAAATAATCAAATAACCTTAAGCATTAAAGATGGAGAACTTTTACTTGGAACTTGGCAAGGAATATATCTTTTCGAGCATAGATTGAGCTCTCAAAATAGAAAAATAATATTTCACTTTATGGGTAATTAAATTTTATCTTTTATATGGATCGTATGCCCATTGTAATATTGCTTGTCTTTGTCTTTTTCTGCAACTGAGATCACCTTTTTCACAGTTTTTTTCAATTGCTGACACGTGTCTTCTGAAATTTTTCCATCTTTTGATTTGAATTTCATCTATATGAGCAATTCTTCTACCATTTGAGAATCTGCAATACCATTGGAACCAACCCAAAGGATCTTCCTTAAAAATCCAACCTTTTTCAATCCAATGCTCCCTAGATAAACCTGAAACAACATTAAATCTGTTTAGGCTAACATCAAATGTCTTACTAATTTTTACATTCGTAAACCATGATTTTGGGTATTCTTTTATATTTAGCTCAAAGTAAGCACCTCCAAAAACACCTAATTCCATCATCCTTTTAGGTGATAATTCGGGTTTAAAAATTTTATAGAAATCTAAATTAACAACCTTTTTTTTTATAATTTTTTTCATTAGTGTATTTATATTACTGACATATTAGTTTTTGATACATCTCTTTATCTGTATCACCTTCACATCCAATAACTAATACATTGGACTCTAAGTCTAACTTTAATCTTTGTTTAATTTTATCATCAGTGCAACATGTTATTAAACTAATTATACCAGGAGCTGAGTTTTCTCCAGCTATGATTTTTTCTTCACTAAAGCTAGAATTTCCAAGCAACCTCATAGTCTTTGCAATATCGTCATCAGGTAAACTTATACAAAATTTAACAGAATTTTTTAGTATTTCCCATGGAACTAAAGATACCTCTCCACATGACATTCCACCCATTAAGCTTTCTCTTTTAATATCGATCTTTTCAATTTTTCCTGTCTTGATACTTTCCATGACACACGCAGCACTATCTGGTTCAACAACTATAGTTTCAGGTACATTTTTTAAATATCTTGCCATGCCTGCAATCATAGCACCAGCCATACCACCAACTCCAGCTTGTAATATTATATGGGTGATTTGATCATCTTTAACTTGATCAGAAATTTCTTTCATCATAACGGTATAGCCTGCCATCGTGTACTTAGGAACTATCATGTAGTCTTTCCAAGCAACATCCTGAACAATTTGCCAATTATTTTTTGTAGAATGTTTAATACATTCAATTAAAGATTTTTCATAATTACCCTTAACTTTAATTACTTCAGCACCAAGATCTGACATCGCTTGACCTCTTGCTTCACTTACAAACTCACTGATGAAAATTTTACATTTTAAACCTAATCGTTTAGCACCCCATGCAACTGACCTACCATGATTTCCAGCTGTAGCTGTTGAAACAACAATATCCTTATTTCCTTTGGTAACTTTTTCTACCGCATATGCGCCACCCAATGCTTTAAACGATTTTAGATTAAATCTTTTACTCTCATCTTTGTAAAATATATTGTTTAAGCTTAATTCGTTTGAAAGTTTATTTAATTCAATTAGTGGAGTGGGAGCATAACTTTCCCAACTAGAAATACTTGAATATGCTTCATCAATATCTTTCTTTGATAATGATTTTAAAATTTGATTTTGATCAAAAGAATAATTTTTATTTTCGATAAATTCTGAATGTTTCCAAAAATGTTTGCTAGATATGATCATTATAATCTAACAATCTAAAGTATTATCTGTATCCTACCTAGTAATAGTTTTTTTTAATAATTTTAATAAATTTTGCATCACTATTTAAAAAAAAATAAACAACCCTTGATTGACTGACGTTCTAAAATTTAAGATAAGCTTTTTTTAAATCAACAAGTGGGTGTTTTGGAGACATTTGGAACTTAACTAAAAGCTCTCTAGCAATCATATCTCTGTCTTGTTGGTTATCAGGTAATTTAATAGATTTTGGTATTGTAACCCAACCATTTGCATTTCTACAAAATACAGCAGGTCTATCTTCTTCATAACCCATATGAATATCTTCTAACCAATTAAGATCATCCCAACCCATAGCTTCTACATATTTTTTTAAGAAAGGAGTAATTCTTTTATAATCTGGCAGTAAATTGACATCATATCTATAACCGATATGTTGACCAATTAATTTTTCTCTAGCAGTTTCTTTAAAAGTTCCAAGTTTTAGTTTTTTTTCTTTTTTAACTTTACTTTTTACTTTTGTTTTTTTTTTAGCCATAATAATTAACCTTATATTTTATGATAGTTATCAACACCAACTGTATAGTTAGTTCCAGCTAATGGGACCTTTGCTAAAGCAGATGCTTCTGTAGTTAGTGCAGCTAAATCTTCAGGCTCTAAAGAGTGAATGTTAGTTTTACCGCAAGCTCTCGCTAAAAGTTGAGCTTCTAGTGTCATTGCATGTAGGTAATTATAAACTCTTAATGCAGCATCATCAGGATTTAATCTTGCTCTTAGTTTAGGATCCTGTGTTGCAACACCAACTGGGCAACGTCCAGTATGGCAGTGATAACAGTCACCAGCTTTAACACCCATCTCTTTTTCAAAGTTTGCTTCTGGTATATCTTTATTGCAGTTTAAGGCTATTAAAGCACCAGTCCCAATTGCTACTGCATCGGCACCTAGCGCTAAAGCTTTCGCCATATCCGCCCCATCTCTAACACCACCTGCATAAATTAAAGTTACTTGTCCAGTTTTACCGACATCATCAATAGCTCTTCTTGCCTCTCTGATTGCAGCAATACCAGGAATACCAGTATTTGCAGCAGCTATGTGAGGGCCTGCTCCAGTCGATCCTTCCATTCCATCTAAAAAGATTGAGTCAGGATTGCATTTTGCAGCCATACGAACAT
>Ga0307986_10001166_pt1 | contig 19298 bp, 18 predicted proteins | sample EllFjometageno82_FD_203170 | JGI IMG/M metagenome (GOLD analysis project Ga0307986, IMG submission 203170) | Marine microbial communities from Ellis Fjord, Antarctic Ocean - #82 | ecosystem: Environmental > Aquatic > Marine > Unclassified | place: Southern Ocean | collected 2014-10-09
GGAGGGGTACCAAAGCGGTCAAATGGGGCAGGCTGTAAACCTGTTGCCTTCGGGCTTCGAAAGTTCGAATCTTTCCCCCTCCACCAAACTTAAAGTTGTATTTAAGAATATAAGGAGTTAAAAAGTTAGGAAATGCGGGTGTGATTCAATGGTAGAATGCTAGCCTTCCAAGCTGGATGTAAGGGTTCGATTCCCTTTACCCGCTCCAAGAATTTTAAGTTAATTATAAATATAAAGATAAGGAAAAAAAAATGTCAAAAGAAAAGTTCATACGAAATAAACCGCATTGTAATATTGGTACAATCGGACATGTGGATCACGGTAAAACAACTTTAACTGCGGCTATTACAAAAGTATTATCGACAACAGCAGGATCTTCAGCAACTTTTACTGCCTATGATCAAATTGATAAAGCTCCAGAAGAAAAAGAAAGAGGAATTACTATTTCTACTGCTCACGTTGAGTATGAAACTACAAACAGACATTATGCACACGTAGATTGCCCAGGTCACGCTGACTATGTAAAAAATATGATTACAGGCGCAGCACAAATGGATGGTGCGATTTTAGTTGTTAATGCAGCTGATGGCCCCATGCCACAAACAAGAGAACATATTCTTTTAGCTCGTCAAGTCGGTGTTCCATCAATTGTTGTTTTTTTAAACAAAGTTGACACAGTTCAAGATAAAGAATTATTAGAACTTGTTGAAGAAGAAATAAGAGAACTTTTAACTTCTTACAAATATCCAGGAGATAAAACTCCAATTATTAAAGGTTCAGCCTTAAGTGCAGTAGAAGGTAAAGATGATGAAATTGGAAAAAATGCAATATTAGAATTAATGAAACAAGTTGATTCATTCATTCCTCAGCCAGACAGACCTAAAGACAAGCCTTTTCTGATGCCTGTAGAAGATGTTTTTTCTATTTCTGGAAGAGGTACAGTTGTTACTGGAAGAATTGAAGCAGGAGTTATTAAAGTTGGAGAAGAAATTGAAATCGTTGGAATTAGAGATACGAAAAAATCAGTTTGTACAGGTGTTGAGATGTTTAGAAAACTTCTCGATAGTGGTGAGGCAGGAGATAACGTCGGAATTCTTTTAAGAGGCGTTGAAAGAGAAGATGTTGAAAGAGGTCAAGTGCTTTGTAAAGCCGGATCTATAACTCCTCACACGGAATTTGAAGCTCAAGCTTATATTTTGAAAAAAGATGAAGGTGGAAGACACACTCCTTTTTTTACAAAATATAGACCTCAGTTTTATTTTAGAACAACAGACGTTACAGGTGAAGTAACATTACCTACTGGAACTGAAATGGTTATGCCAGGTGACGATGGAAAATTTACTGTAAAATTAATTACTCCTATTGCAATGAATGATGGTCTGAACTTTGCTATTAGAGAAGGTGGCAAAACAGTTGGAGCTGGAGTAGTTACTAAAATTTTAAAGTAAACGCTTAGGAGCGTAGTTCAATTGGTAGAGCGCCGGTCTCCAAAACCGGAGGTTGTGGGTTCGAGTCCCTCCGCTCCTGCCAAAAAAATTTGTAAAATATTATGAAAAATCCTTTAAAATTCATACAGGAAGTCAAACAAGAAGCATTTAGGGTTACTTGGCCTACTAAGAAAGACACACTAACAGGGGGTCTTATGGTCTTTGGATTAGCTTCAGTTGCTGCAATTTTCTTTTTGCTTTTAGATCAAATATTAAGATTTTTACTTAATCTAGTTCTAAATATAAATTTTTAATATGAATTGGTATATTGTTCAAGCATACTCTGGATTTGAAAAAAAAGTTGTTGAATCTATAAAAGATATACTAACAAAAAATAAATTAGAATCACATTTAGGTGAAACACTTGTTCCAACACAAGAAGTAACTGAAGTAAAAAAAGGAAAAAGAACAAAAAAACAAAGAAAATACTTTCCCGGCTATATTTTGGTTAAACTTGAGATGACAAAGCAGGTGTTTCATTTAATTAAAAACCTTCAAAAAGTTAGTGGTTTTCTGGGTTCTGGAGACATACCCGCACCAATTACTGATGCAGAGATAGAAAGAATACTTGGACAAGTTTCGGAAAGTGCAAATAATCCAAAAAGTGGTATAAGTTTTGAAATTGGTGAAAAAGTAAAAGTATGTGACGGACCCTTTGCTTCTTTTAACGGTTTAGTTGAAGAAGTAGATGAAGAGAAATCAAGATTAAAAGTTTCTGTTTCTATTTTTGGAAGAGCTACACCAGTGGATTTAGAGTATAACCAAGTAGAAAAAAATTAATATGGCAAAAGAAATAACAGGATTTATAAAATTACAAATTAAAGGAGGACAAGCTAACCCGGCTCCTCCTGTTGGTCCTGCACTGGGTCAAAGAGGAATAAATATAATGGAATTTTGTAAAGCATTTAATGAAAAAACAAAATCTTTAATGGGTAAGCCAGTTCCTGTTGTTATAACTGTATATAAAGATAAAAAATTTGATTTTATTATCAAAACTCCACCTGCTTCACATTATATAAAAGAAGCTGCTAAAATTAAAAGTGGATCTAAAGAACCCGGTAGAACTATCGCAGGAAGCATTACGATGAAACAGGCAGAAGAAATTGCTAAAGCAAAAATGCAAGACTTAAATGCTTTTGATATTAAAGAAGCAACAAAAATTATTTGCGGTTCTGCTAGGTCTATGGGAATTGAGGTTAAAAACTAATGAAAAAAAATTCAAAAAGATATAGAGAAATTTTAAAAAGTACTAAAGATTTTAAATCTAAAGAACTAAAAGAAATTTTAGAATTAATTAAAAAAAATTCTACAACTAAATTTGATGAGTCGATCGATATCTCTTTAAGGATTGGTCTTAAACAATCTAAAGGTGGTGACTTTAATTTAAGAACAGTTACAAAATTACCGGCTGGTACTGGAAAAAAAATAAAGATTGCAGTTTTATGTGAACCTGACAAAAACGAAGAAGCAAAAAAAAGTGGTGCAGATATAATTGGCGCTGATGATTTGATAGAAAAAATTGCTAGTGGAAAATTTGATTTTGACAAACTAATTTGTACCAATGGTATGATGGGAAAAATTGGAAAATATGGAAAAATTTTAGGACCAAAAGGATTGATGCCTAATCCAAAACTTGGCACTGTGTCCACAAACATAAAAAAGTCTGTTGAAGATATTAAGACTGGTTTGATTGAAATTAAACACGATAAAGATGGAAATATCGGAACATCAATTGGTAGAAAAAGTTTTTCTTCTGAAAACCTTGCTACAAATCTAAAGCATATAGTTGATTTTGTTAAAAAAGAAAAACCAGACGCTATAAAAGGTGAGTTTATAAAAAGTATATATGTTACATCTTCAATGGGTGTTTCATTAAAAATAAGTAATAAGAGTATTTAATATTATGATGAACAAAGAGACAAAGAAGAATTACATCGAAGAAATGAAGAAAATGTTTTCTTCTAACGAAGCGATTATGATTGCTCATTATCAGGGGTTAAATGTAATTCAATTAGATGCTTTGAGAAAAGAACTTAGAGAAAATGGGATCTTGTTTAAAATTACTAAAAATAGAATTACAAAATTAGCAGTTAAGGATTCTCCGTGTAAGGATCTTGAAAAATTCTTCACAGGCCCGACAGCGGCTGCTATATCGTCTGACCCATTTATGTCTGCTAGAATTTTATCAAAATTTGCAAAAAATAACGATAAATTAAAAATTATTGCAGGATTTATGGAAGGTAAGGTAATAGATCAGGCTGAAGTTGCAAAAATAGCTAGTTTACCAACTCTAAACGAAGCTAGAGCAAGTATCGTTGGAATTTTAAACGCTCCAGCACAAAAAATAATTGGAATTTTACTTGCACAGAGCAAAAAAATGACTAATTTAGCGCCCGTTGAGTAAATAAAAAAATAATTCACAGGATTAAAAAATGTCAGACCTTAATAAAATTATCGAAGATTTATCAAAACTTTCTGTTGTAGAGGCAGCGGAACTTTCAAAACAATTAGAAGAAAAATGGGGAGTTTCAGCAGCAGTAGCAGCAGCACCAGCAGCAGCAGGAGCGGCAGCAGGCGAAGAGAAATCTGAATTTACAGTTTTTCTTTCATCATTTGGAGAAAAAAAAATTAATGTCATTAAAGAAGTTAGAGCAATAACTGGTTTAGGATTAAAAGAAGCTAAAGATTTAGTTGAGGCTGCACCTAAAGAAGTTAAAGCTGGAGTTGCTAAAAAAGATGCTGATGAAATGAAAGCAAAACTTGAAGCAGCTGGCGCAAAAGTAGAATTAAAGTAAACAAAAAATTAGTTACTATTTACTAAAGTTTAAAAAACTTAGTAAATTTTTATTATTAATGGATTTATCTTTTACACAAAAAAAAAGCATCAGAAAAAACTTTGGTAAGTTAATAGAAGGATTGGCAATTCCAAATTTAATTGAGGTGCAAAAAAATTCATATAATGAATTTTTAAGTTCACAGTCTATTCACGAGGTTACCAACGAACTTAAAAAAGGAATACATAAAACTTTTCAAAGTATTTTTCCTATAGAGGATGGAAACGACAAAGCTACACTAGAATATATATCTTATAAGCTAGAAAAGCCAAAATTTGACGTTCTTGAGTGTAAGCAAAGAAGCTTAACTTACTCTGCTTCTTTAAAAGCTAATTTAAGATTAGTCGTTTACGATATTGATCCAGACACGAACACAAAACAAATTTTATCTGCAAAAGAACAAGAAGTGTTTATAGGTGAGCTACCATTGATGACAACTAGTGGAACTTTTGTGGTTAATGGAGTTGAAAGAGTAGTTGTAAATCAAATGCATAGAAGTCCTGGTGTTTTTTTTGATCACGATAAAGGAAAAACTCATAGTAGTGGAAAACTTTTATTTAATTGTAGAATAATTCCTGGTAGAGGCTCTTGGCTCGATTTTGAATTTGATCCAAAAGATATTTTATATTTTAGAATAGATAGAAAAAAGAAACTTCCTATTACAACATTACTTTATGCCTTAGGAGTTACTAGAGAAGAAGTTATTCAAAATTACTATTCACAAGATCAATTCACTTTTATTAAGGAAACTCAAACGTGGAGCACTAAATTTATTCCAGAAAATTATAAGAGACCTATTAAATTACCATATGATTTAATAGATGCTAAATCTAAGAAAAAATTTTTAGATAAAGGAGATAAACTTAATTTAATTATAGCTAATAAATTAAAAGAGAAAGGTTTAAATAGTATTCTTATTTCAAGTAATGAAATAATTGGTAAATATCTTGCACACGAGATTAAAGATAAGAGTGGTGAATATATAGCTAAATCAGGTTTTGACGTTACAGAAGAAATACTTGGGCACATTATATCTAACGAAATTTTTTCCTTAAAGCTTGTTAATATTGACCCAATAAACAAAGGTCCATATTTATTAGAAACACTAAAAGTAGAAAAAAATATCGACAGAACTGAAGCTCTAAACGATATATATAGAATTTTAAGGCCAGGTGAAGCACCAACGTTAGAAGTAGCTGAAGGTGTGTTCAAAAATTTGTATTTCAATAAAGAACGTTATGACTTATCTGAAGTAGGTAGAGTAAAATTGAACGCAAAATTAAATCTTAACACTGATCTTAAAGATACTGTTCTTCATAAAGAAGATATCCTAGCTATCATTCAATTTATGCTCGATTTAAGAGATGGTAAAGGCGAGGTTGATGACATTGATCATTTAGGCAATAGAAGAGTGAGATCTGTCGGAGAACTAGTAGAAAATCAATTTAGAATTGGTTTATTAAGAATGGAAAGAACTGTTAAAGAAAAAATGTCTACTTTTCTTGAAATAGAGTCAGCGATGCCGCAAGATTTAATTAACGCAAAACCAATAACCACTTCACTGAAAGATTTTTTTGCTACTTCTGCACTTTCTCAATTTATGGATCAAACCAACCCTCTTTCTGAAATTACTCACAAGAGACGAGTTTCAGCACTTGGGCCAGGAGGACTAACAAGAGAGAGAGCTGGATTTGAAGTTCGAGATGTTCACCCAACACATTACGGAAGAATTTGTCCGATAGAAACTCCCGAAGGACCAAATATTGGTCTAATAAATAGTTTAGCAACATACTGTCAAGTTAACAAATATGGCTATATTGAAAGCCCTTACAAAAAAGTAATTAATGGTAAAGTTTCAAAAGAAGTAAATTATTTATCTGCTATTGAAGAAGAGAAATTCACAATTGCGCAAGCTAATTCTCCAATAAATAAAGATGGAACATTTGAAGAAGAGCTTGTTTCTTGTAGACACAATTTAAATTTTCTTTTAGCAAATAGAGATAGTATTGATTATATTGATGTTTCACCAAAACAATTAGTCTCCGTAGCCGCCGCTCTTATACCGTTTTTAGAAAATGACGATGCCAATAGAGCTCTAATGGGCTCTAATATGATGAGACAAGCTGTACCATTGTTAAAACCAGAGTCTCCTTTGGTCGGAACAGGAATGGAATCTGATGTAGCGTTAGATTCCGGTGTTACTATTGTTGCTAAGCGAGATGGTATAGTTGATAAAATTGACGGTAAACGTATCGTAGTAAAAGCGACAGACGTTAAAGATTTATCTCAATCTGGAGTTAACATTTATAATTTGTCAAAATTTAAAAGGTCTAATCAAAATACATGTATCAACCAAAGGCCATTAGTTAAAGTTGGAGATTCAATTAAATCTGGTGATATCATTGCAGATGGACCAGCCACAAGATTAGGTGAACTAGCTTTAGGCAAAAATGTAACTGTAGCGTTTATGCCTTGGCAAGGTTACAATTTTGAAGACTCAATTTTAATTTCTGAAAGGTGCGTAACAGACGATGTTTTTACTTCTATTCATATTGAAGAGTACGAAGCAATGGCAAGAGATACAAAATTAGGAGCTGAAGAAGTTACTAGAGATATCCCGAACGTAAGTGAAGAAAGTTTAAGAAATTTAGATGAGTCAGGAATTGTTTATGTCGGTGCCGAGGTAAAACCAGGAGACATTTTAGTTGGTAAGGTTACACCTAAAAGTGAAACATCTTCTAGTCCAGAAGAAAAATTATTAAGATCAATTTTTGGTGAAAAAGCTACAGATGTAAGAGATTCTTCTTTAAAACTTAAATCAGGTGGAGCAGGTGTTGTCATAGATGTCAGGGTTTTCAATAGACATGGAATTGAAAAAGACGAAAGATCAATTGCGATCGAAAGAGCAGAAATTGAATTAGTTCAGGAAGATAAACTGGTAGAAGATGAAATTTTAAACAGAAATATTAAACTTAGAGCTGCAGATTTGATAAAAAGCAAGCAAACAAACAAAGCATATAAATCTATAGATGCTAATGTAAGTATTGAACCAGAAAAATTAAATGAATTAAACCTAAAAGATATTTGGAAACTCAGTTTTTCTGAAGATGAATTAAATCAAAATCTTTTAAAACTTAAAAAACAATTTGATGAAGCAAGTGAAGATATTAGACTTAGATTTGAAGATAAGGTTTTAAAAATAAAACAAGGTGATGATCTTTTACCTACAGTAATGAAAGTTGTTAAAGTATTTGTTGCTGTTAAAAGAAGATTAATGCCTGGTGATAAAATGGCTGGAAGACACGGTAACAAAGGCGTTGTTAGCAAAATAGTTCCCGTGCAAGATATGCCATACATGGCAAATGGTAAACCTGTTGATATAGTTTTAAATCCTTTAGGAGTTCCCAGTCGTATGAATGTGGGTCAAATATTAGAAACACATCTTGGATGGGCATGTTCTGAATTAGGTGATCAGATAAAAAAATATTTAAAAAATTTTGATAAAACTATAGAAGAACTTAATAAAAAATTAAAAGCAATATATGGAGCAGAATATTACGATAACGTAGTTAGTAAACTTAACAAGAAAGATTTATTAGAATTAGTTCAGAATATATCCAATGGAATTCCAATCTCTACCCCAGTATTTGACGGAGCTTCTACAAACGATATTAAAGATATGTTGGACTTAGGTAGTCTACCTAACTCTGGCCAAACAACTCTATGGGATGGTTTAACTGGAGAAAAATTCGACAGACCAGTTACGGTGGGAATTATTTACATGCTTAAATTAAATCATTTAGTTGAAGATAAAATACACGCAAGATCTACAGGACCTTATAGTTTGGTTACCCAACAACCACTTGGTGGAAAAGCTCAATTAGGTGGACAAAGATTTGGAGAAATGGAAGTTTGGGCTCTTGAAGCGTATGGAGCATCATACACATTACAGGAAATTCTTACAGTTAAGTCTGATGATGTAGCAGGTAGAACTAAAGTTTACGAAACAATCGTTAAAGGTAACAATAATTTTGAATCAGGAGTACCAGAATCTTTTAACGTATTAATTAAAGAAATTAGAGCTCTAGGATTAAACATTGAATTAAATTAATATGGAAAAAAACATAACAAAAAATACTTATAATAATAACAGTAACTTACCTGAAAATAATTTTAGTAGTATAAAAATTACTTTAGCTAGTCCAGAAAAGATTAAATCTTGGTCTTTTGGTGAGATTAAAAAACCAGAAACAATTAATTACAGAACCTTTAGACCAGAAAAAGACGGTCTTTTTTGTGCAAGAATATTTGGCCCAGTAAAAGATTATGAGTGTCTTTGCGGTAAATACAAAAGAATGAAATTTAGAGGTATCATATGCGAAAAATGTGGTGTGGAAATAACAAAATCTAACGTAAGAAGGGAAAGAATGGGTCATATAGATTTAGCATGCCCTGTTGCCCATATTTGGTTTTTAAAGTCATTACCTAGTCGTATTGCACTTGCTATAGATATGAAGCTCAAAGATGTTGAAAGAGTTTTGTATTTTGAAAGCTTTATTATAGTCGAACCAGGTTTAACTACATTAAAAAAAGGTGACTTAATTTCAGAGGAACAATTAATCAAAGCCCAAGAAGAATTCGGAGAGGATGCTTTTCAAGCAGGCATAGGAGCGGAAGCAGTTAGAGAAATTTTACTTAACCTAGATTTAGCGAAAGAACAAAAAAAATTACGACTAGCCTTAGAAACAATTAAATCTAAAGTAACTGAAGAAAGAACTATTAAAAGATTAAAACTTGTTGAGTCTTTTATTGACTCTGGAAATAAGCCAGAATGGATGATATTAACTACGGTACCAGTTATACCACCTGAACTTAGACCATTAGTACCTTTAGATGGAGGAAGATTTGCAACTTCAGATCTTAACGATTTATACAGAAGGGTTATAAACCGTAACAATAGATTAAAAAGATTACTAGATCTTAAAGCACCTCATATTATTGTACGAAACGAAAAAAGAATGCTGCAAGAGTCGGTAGATGCTCTATTTGACAACGGAAGAAGAGGAAGAGTAATTACAGGAACTGGAAAAAGACCACTAAAGTCATTGGCTGAAATGTTAAAAGGTAAACAAGGTAGGTTTAGACAAAATTTACTTGGTAAACGTGTAGATTATTCAGGTAGATCAGTTATTGTTGTTGGTCCTGAGCTAAAGCTTCACCAATGTGGTTTGCCAAAAAAAATGGCTCTAGAACTATTTAAACCTTTTTTATATGCAAGATTAGATAAATTAGGATTAGCCACTACAATCAAACAAGCAAAAAGACTTGTTGAAAAAGAAGTTCCAGAAGTTTGGGATGCTTTAGAATTTATTACAAGAGAACATCCTATTTTATTAAACCGAGCTCCAACACTTCATAGATTGGGTGTTCAAGCTTTTGAAGTTAAATTAATAGAGGGTTTTGCAATTGAGTTACATCCACTTGTTTGTGCTGCGTTTAATGCTGATTTTGATGGAGATCAAATGGCTGTCCATATTCCACTAAGTTTAGAAGCCCAATTAGAGGCAAGAGTATTAATGATGTCCACTAATAATATTTTAAGCCCATCAAATGGAAAACCAATTATAGTTCCAAGTCAGGATATAGTGCTTGGTATATATTATCTTTCTCAAGCTGATGATAAAAATGAAGATAAGCCTAAAGGTATTTTTTCAAACATAGAAGAGATTGGTCAAGCTATAGAAAATAAAGATATAAGCCTACATTCTAAAATTATCTCAGTTTTTGAAACTGTAAATGAGGAAGGAAAGAAAGTTGTTCAAAAGTACACAAGTACAGCAGGAAGATTTTTATTAGCAAGTGTATTGCCAAAAAATCATAAAATTAAATTTACTATCATTAATAGACTCTTAACTAAAAAAGATGTTTCTGAAATTATAGATACAATATTTAGATTTTGTGGGCAAAAAGAAACAGTTATTTTTTGTGACCGAATTAAATCATTAGGCTTTAAACATGCGTTTAGAGCAGGTATTTCTTTTGGTAAAGATGATCTTATAATTCCAAAAACGAAAATACAATTAATCAATCAGACAAAAAAACAAATTGAAGAATATGAAAAGCAATATTCAGATGGATTAATTACAAGAGGAGAGAAATATAATAAGGTTGTAGATATTTGGTCTAAATGCACAGATACTGTGGCAAACGAAATGATGAAAGAAATATCATCAGCACAAAAAATACTTCCAAATGGTAGAATAGAAACAAACTCAGTTTATATGATGGCGGATTCTGGTGCTAGGGGATCTCAGGCTCAAATGAAACAGTTGGCAGGGATGAGAGGACTGATCGCAAAACCGTCAGGTGAAATTATCGAAACTCCTATTATGGCAAATTTCAAAGAAGGTCTTTCAGTATTAGAATACTTTAACTCAACGCACGGTGCTCGAAAAGGTCTTGCGGATACAGCTTTAAAAACTGCAAATTCAGGTTATTTAACACGAAGATTATGTGACGTAGCTCAAGATTTACAAGTTACAATAAAAGATTGTGGTTCAAAATCATCAATAAATATTACAGAAGTTATAGAAGGTGGAAATATTTTAGTTAGTTTGTCTGAAAGAGTTTTAGGAAGAACTCCGGCACAAGATATTAAAAATCCAATAACTGGGGAAGTCATAATAAAAAAGAAAAAATTACTAGACGAAGCTGATTGTGAATTAATAGATGCGGCTGGTGTTAAAGCTATTCAAGTTTACTCAATAATTACTTGCGCTGCTACTAGAGGTGTATGTCAAACATGTTATGGTAGAGATTTAGCCAGAGGTAAATTAGTAAGTATAGGCGAGGCAATTGGAATGATCGCTGCACAGTCAATTGGTGAGCCAGGAACTCAATTAACAATGAGAACTTTTCACGTAGGAGGCACAGCTCAAATTAAAGAAGAATCTAAAATTATTTCTCAAAATAAAGGAAAACTTAAAATAATAAACAAAAATCTTATCGAGGATTCTAAGAAAAATATAGTTGTAATGGGAAGAAACACAGAACTTTCCATTGAAGACAATAATGGAATACAACTAGGAATTTACAAAGTAATCTATGGATCAAAATTATTTTTTCAAGATGGGGAAATGATTGAAAAAGGTAAAAAAATTGCAGAATGGGATCCATACACACTGCCAGTAATAGCTGAAACAAGTGGTACCGTTAATTATATGGATCTTGTTGAAGGAACTTCTTTAACAGAAACTATGGATGACTCAACCGGCATATCCTCAAAATCTGTTACTGATTGGAAATCACTTTCTAAAAATACTGAACTTAAGCCTAGGTTAACCCTTAGAAATGATAAAGGTGAAGTTATTAAAAAAGCAGATGGAAATGTTGCGAGATATTTTTTAGTTCCTGACTCAATTCTTTCTGTAAAAGATGGTCAAAAAGTTTCTGCTGGAGATGTTCTTGCAAGATTACCTAAAGAAACTTCTAAAACCAAAGATATAACCGGTGGATTACCTAGAGTTGCTGAGTTATTTGAAGCTAGAAAACCAAAAGATAGCGCTATCATAGCTGAGAATGACGGTACAATCGAATTTGGCAAAGAGATAAGAGGTAAACAAAAAATTTCTATTATTTCTGCACAAGGTGAAACATCAAATTATTTAATTCCTAAAGGAAAACATGTAAATTTCAATCAAGGAGAAAAAATCAAAAAAGGTGAGTATTTACTTGATGGCAGTCCTTTACCTCATGACATTTTAAGAATTTTAGGTGTTGAAAAATTAACAGAGTTTTTTGTTACAGAAGTTCAAGAGGTTTATAGACTTCAAGGAGTTGTTATTAACGACAAACACATAGAAACTATTGTTAGGCAAATGCTTAAAAAAGTTGAAATTAAAGAACCAGGAGATACTGATTTTTTACTAAATGAAACCGTTGATTTAATTGATATAGTTCAGATTAATGAAGATCTTAAAAAAAGTGGAAAAAAACCAGCAGTATACGAAAGAATATTATTAGGTATTACTAAAGCATCATTACAAACTAAATCGTTCATTTCAGCTGCTTCTTTCCAAGAAACAACAAGAGTTTTAACTGATGCCTCTATAAGAGGTAAAGTTGATTACCTTCAAGGTCTCAAGGAGAACGTTATAGTTGGAAGACTAGTACCAGCAGGTACAGGACTTACTAAAATGGGCTGGGATAAAGAAGCTAAAAAACAAGATGAACTAAGATTAGCTGAAATTCAAAAAAAACAGTTAGAAAACACTCCTGTATCCGAGTGATTTGATAAAAAGAAAACAATTTTTATCTATTAAATATTGACTTTTATCCTTTCAATGTTAGTTTAGCGCAATTTTGATAGTTAGAAGTAAGGTGGTATTTAACCTTAAACACTGACTTAAATGTACCTTGATACCAAGGTTTGCCTTTATCTTTTCTCTTCAAAATTTTTGCTATGCCTACAATTAGTCAATTAATTAGAAAACCTAGAACCAAACCTATAGCTAGAAATAAAGTTCCTGCGTTAGAAGGACAACCTTTAAAGCGTGGTGTTTGTTTAAAAGTTTACACAACCACTCCTAAAAAACCAAACTCAGCATTAAGAAAAGTTGCACGGGTAAGATTATCAAATGGATTTGAAGTAACTGCTTACATTCCGGGTGAAGGTCATAATTTACAAGAACATTCTGTCGTTTTGCTTCGTGGAGGTCGTGTTAAAGACTTACCAGGTGTTCGTTATCATATTTTAAGAGGAAACTTAGATACACAAGGTATTGCTGCTAGAAAAAAAAGAAGATCTCTATACGGTACAAAAAAACCAAAATAATATTAACTATGTCTAGAAAAAGAAAAGCACCAGTAAGAAAAGTTTATCCAGATGCAAAATTTCGTTCGGAGCTAGTATCTAAATTTATTAATTGTATTATGTATGACGGTAAAAGATCTACTGCAGAAAAAATTTTATACGATGCTTTAGATAAAATTAAAGAAACAAACAAACAAGATCCACTAAAAACTTTTAACGATGCAGTTGTTAACGTAAAACCCAATGTAGAATGTAGATCTAGAAGAGTAGGTGGGGCTACTTATCAAGTACCCGTTGAAGTTAAAACTAAAAGAGCACAAGCATTAGCTTTAAGATGGATTAAAGATGCCACAAGAAACAGAAAAAATAAAACTATGGCTGAAAAATTATATTTTGAAATATTAGATGCATCACAAAATAAAGGTGCAGCAATTAAAAAAAGAGAGGATACACATCGAATGGCTGAATCTAATAAAGCTTTTGCACATTTTAGATGGTAATTAATTATGTCTGAAAAAAAATATCCTTTGGATAAATATAGAAATATTGGAATCATGGCACATATAGATGCCGGTAAAACCACAACAACTGAAAGAATTCTTTACTACACTGGAAAGAGTCATAAAATAGGTGAGGTTCATGACGGTGCAGCTACTATGGATTGGATGGAGCAAGAGCAAGAACGTGGAATAACAATAACTTCTGCTGCAACTACGTGTTTTTGGAACGATCATAGAATAAATATTATCGACACACCAGGCCATGTTGATTTTACTATTGAAGTCGAAAGATCTTTAAAAGTTTTAGATGGAGCTGTTTGTGTTTTTGACGGTGTAGCTGGTGTTGAGCCTCAATCTGAAACTGTTTGGAGACAAGCTGATAAGTACAAAGTTCCAAGAATTTGCTTTGTTAATAAATTAGATAGAACAGGCGCAGATTTTTATATGTGCGTTGACATGATCAAAGAAAGGCTAGGTTGTAAGCCATTAGTATTGCAGTTACCCATTGGTTCTGAAGCAGATTTAAAAGGAATAGTAGATCTAGTTAAAATGAAAGCTGTTGTATGGCAGAATGAAGATTTAGGTGCAAAATTTGACGTCGTAGATATTCCAGCTGATTTAAATGAAAAAGCTGTTAAATATAGAAAAGAACTTGTTGAAGCAGCTGTTGAAGAAGATGAAAAATTAATGGAAGCATATCTTGACGGAAAAGAACCTTCGGAATCTGATTTAAAGAAATGCATAAGAAAAGGAACATTAGGTTTTAATTTTGTTCCTATAACCACAGGTTCAGCTTTTAAAAACAAAGGTGTTCAACCGCTTTTGGATGCAGTTGTAGACTATTTACCTAGCCCGATGGACATTGGATCTATCGAAGGGACTCCACTTAATACAGAAGAAAAAGTTACTATGAAATTTGGTGACAACGAACCTTTTTCTGCTTTAGCTTTTAAAGTTGCAAATGATCCATTTGTTGGTTCGTTAACATTTATTAGAATTTATTCAGGCACTATAAAAACAGGCACAAGTATCTATAATTCTTCAAAAGAAAAAATAGAACGAGTTGGTAGAATGCTATTAATGCATGCAAACAGCAGAGAGGACACTAAAGAAGCAACAACAGGAGATATAGTTGCTTTAGCCGGACTTAAATTTACTGTTACGGGGCATACGCTTTGTGAAGAAAATAAACCTATCCTATTAGAACCTATGGAATTTCCAGACCCTGTAATAGAAATCGCAGTTGAACCCAAAACTAAAGCTGACCAAGAAAAAATGGGTGAGGCTTTAGCTAGATTAGCCAAAGAAGATCCATCTTTTAGAGTTACGTCTGACGAAGAGTCTGGGCAAACAATCATCAAAGGGATGGGAGAATTACACTTAGATATAATTGTGGACAGGATGAAACGAGAATTTAAAGTAGAAGCTAATATCGGAGCACCTCAAGTAGCTTACAGAGAAACAATATTGAACTCAGCAGAAGTTACATACATTCATAAAAAACAAAGTGGTGGATCTGGACAATTTGCAAAAGTTACCTTAAGTGTTGAACCACTGGAACCTGGCAAAGGTAGAGAGATCGAAAATAAAATTAAAGGCGCATCCATACCTAAAGAATTTATTCCGGGTGTTGAAAAAGGTGTTGAATCAGTTGCGGAAAGTGGAATTTTAGCTGGTTTTCCTATTATCGATTACAAGGTAACTATATTAGATGGTTTACATCACGATGTTGACTCAAGTGTTTTAGCATTTGAAATTGCCTCTCGATATTGTTTTAAAGAACTATGTCAGCAAGCTACATTGAAACTTTTAGAGCCAATAATGAAAGTAGAAGTTGTTACCCCTGAGGATTTTATGGGGGATGTAATAGGAGACCTAAACAGCAGAAGAGGTCAAGTAGGATCCACAGAACCTAGAGGTAATGCTACTGCGATTTCAGCAACGGTACCTTTAGCAAATATGTTTGGTTATATAAATAATTTAAGATCGTCAACGCAAGGTAGAGCACAATATACAATGCAATTTAGTCATTATGATAAAGTCCCTCAAAATGTTCAAGACGAGGTAACAAAGAAATTAGCTTAATATTATGGATAAACAAAATATAAGAATACATTTACGTGCTTACGATAATAAAATATTAGATTTATCTACGGAAGAAATTGTAAATACAGCCAAGAGAACTGGGGCTCAAGTTAAAGGGCCTATACCTTTACCAACAAGAATTGAAAAATATACTGTGCTAAGATCACCGCATATAAACAAGAAAAGTAGAGATCAGTTTGAATCACGTACACACAAAAGATTAATAGATATTATTGAACCAACACCACAAACGGTTGAAGCGCTAATGAAACTAGACTTAGCTTCAGGTGTAGATATAGAAATAAAAATATAGATTATGAGTTTAGGATTATTAGGAACTAAAGTTGGTATGACAAGAGAGTTTTTGACAAATGGCCAATCTGTTCCTGTGACCGTAATAAGAGTAGAAAAAGGTAGAGTTCTAGACGTTATAACTAGTGATAAACGTGGGTATTCAGCCGTAAAAGTTGGTTTCTTCTCAATTAAGAACTCAAAATTAACAAACCAAATGAAGGGTTATTTTACGAAGAAAAATACCGAACCTAAAAAAGTATTAAAAGAATTTCGCTTAGAACAAACGAGTGAAATTAAAGAGGGTAATGAAATAGGGTTAGAAATTTTAAAAGATATTAAATTTGTAGACGTCAGATCTAAAACTATAGGAAAAGGTTTTGCCGGTGTAATGAAAAGATGGAATTTTGGTGGATTAAGAGCGTCTCACGGTGTTTCAGTCTCCCATAGATCACATGGATCCACTGGTCAAAGACAAGATCCAGGAAAAGTTTTTAAAGGTAAAAAAATGGCCGGGCATATGGGTGATAAATTTAGAACAATGTTAAATTTGGAAATAGTTAAATCTGATTTAGAAAACAACCTTCTTTATGTTAAGGGGTCAGTGCCTGGTGCAAAACACTCAACCATACTAGTAAGACAATCAATTAAAAATGTACGTAGAAAAACACTAGGTGAAAAAATTGAAGCCAAAGCAAAAGCAGCAGCAGCAGCTAAAGGAAAAAAATAATATGAAATTAAATTTATTAAATCTTGAAGGTGGCAAATCTGGAACAATCGATGTCTCAGACGAAATAATGAATTTAAAATTTAACCATAAATTAGTTAAATATGTCATTGATTGGCAGTTAAACCATCAAAAACCAAGAACAGCCAAAACAAAACAAAGAAACGAAATAAGAGGCTCTACCAAGAAAATTTATGCTCAAAAAGGAACAGGTCAAGCTAGACACGCTAGTAAAAAAGCGCCTTTATTTGTTGGAGGCGGCCAAGCGCACGGACCGAAGGGTGCTGTTTATAAAATAAAAAAAATTAATAAAAAAGTTAGAAAACTAGCTTTGGCACAAACTTTAGCCAAGAAAAATATCGACAAACAACTTCATATATTATCTGACGTAACAAAAGAAGTTAAAAAAACTAAAGATTTCAATAAATTTCTAAATAGTAATAAATTATCAAATGTTTTAATTGTATCTGATAAGAATTCTGAAAAAAATTTTGTAAGATCAGCAAGAAATATTAAAAATATTAAAGTTATACGAGATGAAGGTACTAATATTTATGACTTACTTAAATTTACAAATGTAATTATTACCTCTAGTTCAATGAAAAAAATAGAAACAAGGTTATTAGATGAAAAAAATTAATTTTATAGACTCTATAAGACAACCAATTATTACTGAGAAAGCAACTATTCTTTCTGAGTTAAATAAAACGGTCTTTAAAGTTCATTCAGGTGCAAATAAAAAATCTATTAAAAAAAATATAGAAAAATTATTTAAAGTTACAGTAGTTAAAGTGAATATATTAAATCAAAAGAGAAAAAAAAAAATTAAACAAGGTAAGTTGTCAGTTAAACCAGGATATAAAAAAGCAATTATAACTCTTAAAAAAGGTCAAAGTATTGATCTAACATCAGGAATTTAATTATGGCATTAAAAACATTTAAACCTTACACAAAATCTGTTCGAGCCACAGTTCTCATAGATAAAAGTAAATTATGGAAAGGTGATCCCTACAAGCCGCTTACCGTTGGTCAACATTCAACTGGCGCAAGAAATAATATGGGAAGAATAACCTCAAGACATAGAGGTGGAGCACATAAACACAAATATAGAATTATTGATTTTTACAGATCTAAAAGAAACATTAAAGGTGTTGTTGAAAGAATTGAGTATGACCCCAATAGAACGAGTTATATAGCTTTAATAAAATATGAAGATAATGATATGAAATATATTATTTGTCCTCAAAATTTAGAAGTTGGCGATACTGTTGAAGCTGGAAAAAAAGTTGAAATTAAGATTGGTAATTGCTTGGAACTATGTGAAATTCCTCAAGGCAGCGCAATACATAATATTGAACTAGTTCCCAATACGGGTGGAAAAATTGCAAGATCCGCAGGTTCTTCAGCGACATTAACTGGGTTTGATGGAGACCATGCTATTATAAGATTAGGTTCTGGTGAAACAAGAAAAGTTAGTAGCAAATGTATGGCTACACTTGGTGCTGTTTCTAACCCAGATCAAAAAAATATTAAAATAGGTAAGGCTGGTAGAACTAGATGGAAAGGTCAAAGACCGCAATCAAGAGGTGTAGTAATGAACCCTGTTGATCACCCACATGGAGGAGGCGAAGGTAAAACTGCAGGTGGTAGAAATCCAGTTTCTCCTTGGGGTCAATCAGCTAAAGGTTTAAAAACTAGAAAACCTCAAAGAAGTGATAAATTAATAATTTCAAGAAGAAAGAAAAGAAAATAATTATGGCTAGATCTGTTTGGAAAGGACCTTTTGTACACCCAAGTTTGTTAAAAAAAATTGACAGACTGAAAGAAGGAACTGGTGACAAAAGACCAATAAAAACTTGGTCAAGAAACTCCACAATTATACCGGATTTTGTTGGACATAGTTTTTTAATACATAATGGTAAATCATTTATACCAATTACAGTTTCAGAGGAAATGGTAGGTCATAAATTAGGAGAATTTGCTTCGACTAGGACATTTAGAGGTCATACACCAGCTGATAAGAAAGCAGCACCGGCTACTGCTAAGCCAGGAGGCTCAGTTGGAAAAAAATAATATTTCAGTTACAGCAGTAAATAAAAATGTGAGGTCAAGTACACGAAAAATTGCTTTAATTCTAGACTTTATAAAAGGAAAAAAAGTAGACGTAGCAATAAGAGATTTAGATTTTACAAGAAAAAGGATAGCGCATGATGTTAAAAAAACTGTTAAATCTGCTATTGCTAATGCAGAAAATAATTACCAATACGATATTGACAGTCTCTACGTAAAAGAAGCATATGTAGGAAAATCAATTGTAATGAAAAGATTTCGACCACGAGCTAAAGGTAGAGCTAGTGCTATCAAAAAACCTTTTTCACGAATTACAATTGTTTTAGGCGAGAGAAAAAAAATTAAAGAAGAAAAAAAAGTAGAGACTAAAAAATAATTATGGGACAAAAAATTAATCCAATTGGGTTTAGATTAGGTGTAAATAGAGGCTGGGACTCCGTGTGGTTTGCAAAGAAAAAAGAATTTGGAAAATATTTAATAGAAGACTTCAAA
>Ga0307986_10001167_pt1 | contig 19296 bp, 24 predicted proteins | sample EllFjometageno82_FD_203170 | JGI IMG/M metagenome (GOLD analysis project Ga0307986, IMG submission 203170) | Marine microbial communities from Ellis Fjord, Antarctic Ocean - #82 | ecosystem: Environmental > Aquatic > Marine > Unclassified | place: Southern Ocean | collected 2014-10-09
GTCGCTTTTCCTGACTCTGGCGACGCTGGCAAAGTGTCGGCGTATTCGAGCGCGGGGGCTGTTTCAGGGGCTTCCCCGTACCCGTTCTCCGTCACTTCGATTGTGGGTGGAGGGTCTGCAACCGCGACCATCTCGTACACCAAAAATAGTGCGACAGTGACGCAAACATCGAGCTCGAACACTTTTTCGGGCCTGGCAGACTTCCCGGGATTGACGATCACGGTGTCGGGGGTGACGGCAGGGACGGCCACTGTGACTCCCAGCGCGACTACTTCATCGACTTCAACCGTAATGACAACTGCCGCCCAGAACCTGGTGACGGCTTTGAACACCACGCTCAATTTGATCAGAGTGCAGACCGCGGCAGATGGGGTTTTGGAAACGAACTACACCCCTAGGGAGGTGTCGCAAAACCTGCTCTCCACCGCGTTTGACTCAAACACGCTCGCCTCTTTGGCAGATACCGGGATTAATTTGACCAAGTTTGGATCATTTATCTTTGACTCATCTATTTTAAGCACGGCGTATGACAACAGGGCATCGACTCCTGCTTCTCTGGACACTATTGGGCAGGTTGCGGCCTTCGCGGCCCGTGTTGACGCGATTGCGACAGCGGCAACATCGGTCACGGGCTCGTTGTCCCGCGAGGTTTCCTTCCGCCAATCCCGCGTATCTGATTTGACCCAGCAGATCGTTGCCATGAACACTGCTCTCACGCAACGTGAGGATTCACTCACAGTGCTTTATTCAGAACTCAACGCTAAAATTTCGACACTCCAATCCCAACAAAGCTTCTTGCAGACCACACTGGATGTTTTCGTTAAAGCATTGACCAAAAGCTGATCTGAATGCAAAAAAATCCGTATCAGGCCGCCGCCAGCTACCGTGACCATGCCGTAACAACCGCATCACCTGCACGAATTGTGGTCCTAGCTTTTGAACGCCTCACCCTTGACCTCGAGCGAGCATTGGTGGCCCTTGAAAACGGTGAACACCCTCACACTCATCTAATTCATGCTCAAGACCTACTGATGGCTTTGCTCTCTGGTGTAGATACCAATGCATGGGAGCACGCTCACCGTCTTAGCACCATCTACCTCTCCGTTCACAAAAGCCTGATTACCGCGAATATTGAAAAGAACCCAGCCTTAATCAAAGACAACTTGGTCATTATTGTGGGGCTCAAGGATGCATGGACCCAGGCCGAAAGGCAGGCCGGTGAACTTTCATCTGCTCGGCCGGTTCGGGTCGTTGATGCCTGATCACGCGCAAGTTATTGCGGAGTGGGAATGCGTTCTTGACCGAATCGAGTTAGATCTTCAACTTGCACTTTCATCAGCGCACGGTCCGTTGGCCGGTCCGCTAGAAATCTGGGACCCACCGGCTGATCTACCCCCCATTCCCGCTGAAGTGGTGGACAGAGTGCGGTCTCTAGTTAAACAGCAAGGGGAACTGCTACTGCAACTGGAGTCGAGCCGACGAAAAGTTAGGCGACACCTCCAGTACCTTGACGCGAACGCCGCAAAAGGGATGACCAGCGGTCCGCTATTTATTGACATTCAGTCATAGCTGCATCAACTTCGACAATTTTTTGCACAAAATGATTTAACTTCCTGCGGCGATGGCCGTTACTTCCAACGAGTTCCAAGGACGGACCTCAGTTAAAAAGTCTTCAAGGAGGAAGATCATGGCATTTCAAGTCAATGCAAATGTTTCAGCAATGCAGGTGTACGCCAATCTCGGAGCTCATCAGGTCGCAGCCGGTAATTCACTGGCAATGATTTCCAGCGGCCTCAAGGCTGCTGGTTCGGGTGATGCATCTACTCAGGGAGCCGCTGCTTCATTGATTATAACCCACGGGGCCACTCAAGCCGACATCGTAAACGTTCAAAATCAAATCAACGCGCTTCAGGCCGCTGATTCGATCTATGGTGAAGCGATGGCTCTGGTCCAACAAGGGTTAAATGTAGCAGCAGGGACAACCCTTCCCGGCGCTGATACTACGGCCATCACCGCTCAACTCGGAGCCATTATCGCGGGTGTCGCGGCTCTAAGTGCCGGCCTCTACAACGGGACCGCTGTATTGGGAACGGCCCACGCTTCGGTCTTGGGTGGATCCATCACACCGGCCGCTATTGCGGTTGTCGCGACCGCCACAGCCGGGTTCACGACTGCTGCGGGGGCGATTGCGGACCTTCGGGCTACAAATAGTGGTGCCCTTGCGTCGACGCAGAATGCTCTGCAGGTACTTCAGAACATTTCAGCGGTTGAGTTGGCCGCTATCGGTCAAGCCCAGGACACCGATATTGCTACGGAAATGATGAATTTGACTTCAGCAAACATCATGACCGAAGCTGCAACGGCGATGCTCGCCCAGGCAATGCAATTGCCCAACGCTGTGCTCAAGCTGCTCCAGTAAACTACACAGTAATAATGGCCGGTGGCCACAGCGCACAATTTGCGCTGTGGCCACCGTTTTGTGTTTTGCAAGACTGCACGGCTCGCAATCAGGCGCTCACCTCATCGAGAGCCGCGTCTGATTGAGCATAAATATTCTTTTTCCCCATCTTTTTCCTCATGTACAGCCGAAGATTGCCGATACGCCCGCGAAGTTGTAATGTTGTTCCCCTAACTGCGGTAGAAACTGTGTGTCAGCCTATGCAAGGGCTGCTCGGCTACAGGTTTCACGAATGAGGGGGAGTTGTGCCTTTTCAAATTGGTGCCAATTACCCAGCACTAAATGTCTACAACAATCTTGGAGTGCATCAGGCGAAGGCCGCTGATTCGCTCGCCCGGATTTCTAGTGGCCTCAAGGCTGCGGGCGGTGGTGATGTCGCTAGTGCGGGAACCGCCGCCACTTTGAGTGCCAATCTGGCGGTTACCCAAAGCAACATTAGCCAGGTCCAGGCCGCAATCAACACGCTACAGACTGCCGACAGTGCCTACGGTGAAATGATCGCTCTTGGCAACACAGGGTTGGCACTGGCCAATACACTCGGTGACGCCGGAGTTGACGATTCGGCGATTACCGCCCAGCTAGTCACACTGACGGCAGGGATAACTTCGATCAACACAAATACGCAGTTCAATGGGGTAACGGTATTGGGCACCGCCCTATCCCCCAACGTGGGTGCTGGTAGCGCAACGGTCACACCGGCCGCCGCAACACCTCCAACCGAAAATAATAGCGCCAAATACACCACCTTTTTGAATGGCACGTTGGATCTTCGGTCGACGAATGCAGGCAACCTTGCTTCATTGCAGAACATTCTGCAGATGCTCAACTCAGTTGCCGCGACTGAGTTGGTCGGCATCGGTGAAGTCCAGGACACCGATATTGCCACAGAAATGATGAACTTGACCTCAGCAAACATTTTGACCGCAGCGGCTACAGCGATGCTCGCCCAAGCAATGCAAATGCCCAGCAGCGTACTCACGCTGCTGAGGTAGTGGCTCGGGTCTGAACGCAGAAAACACCGATAAAGGGTGTTTTTTGTGTCCCGGACCAAGGCCCCAGGCAAGAATCCTGAGGACCTCACTGACCAGGGGCTGGTTTCAGTGGCCCAGGGAACAGGCCAAGTAGCCCATCCCCAGCATCAACTGTGACCCCCCCCATGAGAGATGTGGGGTTTTTTCACCTCAGGTATTCGACGGTCGCTCCGATAATTAACTCATACACATATATCCCTTTTTTCTTGGTAATCCGTTATTCTCAAGATTCTTGATGATCGGCCGATGGATAAGGTAGTCAGGGAATGGGCTCAAGAGCCGCTCCCACGCACCGACCTTGAGGAGGCAAGCATGGACATGTCCGGGCTTTCCTCCCTGCTATGGCGCGAACGGGATATTCTCGACAATCTCCTGTTTAAACTCGATGTCCAGCAGCTTCTACTCATGAGCGGGCGATCTGGCTGGTTGGTACGGGCCAGCCGTGAAATTGAGACCGCCTTAGAGCAGGTACGAATCATTGAGCTTGAGCGGGCCGTCCGGTTCGAACGAATAGCTGAGGATCTTGATTCGGCAGTGGCTCCAAGCCTGTCGACAATCGCCGAGTCGGCCGAAGAACCATGGAAAAGCCTTCTGACCGAGCATTACGAGGCCTTTCTAGAGATAGCAGCGCAGATCCAAAAAATCACCTCGCTCAATCGTGAACTCGCTTCAGCCGCCCAAGCAGCTACTGAAGCAATTCTCGCCGGAATTCAAGGGGATTCGGATCCCGTCTTACACTTATATGCGCAGACCGGTGCGACAGAGAAAGTCGACCGCAAGTCCGTATTCGTCGACGAGGGGCTCTAACGTGGCGACCTTCTCAGGAATTTCCACGGCACTGTCGTCATTGCAGGCACAACGCGTTGCCATGGACGTTGCCGGACAAAACATCGCCAATGTCAGTACCCCTGGATACTCACGACAACGGGTTGACATGACAGCTGGTGCAATCGGGGTGGACGTTTCCTCAATCCAACGGCTTCACAGTGGAATACTCGGAGATCGCGCACGCACCGAAGGCGCACGACTGGGTGACCTCACGGTGACAAGCACCGTTTTGAACCAAATCGAACAAGTCCTACCGGAGCCAAGTACATCTGGCCTTCAGGCAAAGCTAGATGCACTGTGGACGGGATTCGCGGATATCGCGAGAGACACAAGTAATGCAGCGGCCCGAATACAAGTAATCGCACAAGCCAACGTGCTCACAAACACACTCAATGATGCAGCCCAGCAACTAACAAATATTTCAGCTAGCCACACAAAAAACTTGACGAATTTGGTGACCTCAGCAAACTCCTACGCCAAACAGATTGCTGACCTGAACATTTCAATCAGTCAGACCCCGCAGGGAACAACCGCAATAAATGCCTTGATGGACCAGCGTTCCTATGCCGCATCCCAACTTGCCGAAGCCGTAGGTGGCACCTACCTAATCGACAGCAGTAACAATATGAGTGTGTCCCTCGGCGGAGCGACCTTCGTTGGTCCAGCGAATCACTCAACACTGCAAGTTGCCACAGCAGGCGGAGCAACATCGGTGCAGTGGTCAAGAAACGACTCAACAGCTGCCATTTCAAGTGGGAACGCCAACGGTTACCTCACCGCAATCGCCACCACAATCCCAGCCTGGACGACATCGCTCAATGCTGTGGCCAGCGCCCTCGCAACAACGGTGAATAACGCGCAGGCTGCCGGGTTTGATTCTGCGGGAACCGCAGGCACGGACCTTTTTACAGGTACCACAGCAGCTACCATCAGCGTCGCATTAACCGACGGTTCAAAAATTGCCGCCTCGTCGGTTGCACCCGCCGGGGCAGTTGCCTCACTCAACGGATCTAATGCGGACGCGATGTCGGCACTGGGAAGAGCGGCCAATGGAGCTGACGAGCTGTATCAAAATTTGGTCGTATCGTTAGGTTTCGCGGCTCAAGGTGCCCAGCAAACGTCAGAGACAGTGCAGGCTTTCATGGCGAGTATCACCAGCCAAATTGATTCGCAGTCCGCCGTCAACATTGATGAAGAGATGGCGAATTTGCTCACTTACCAGCGAGGCTATGAAGCGGCCGCCCGTGTCCTTACCGCAATTGACGCAGCACTCGATACCCTCATCAACCGCACCGGCCTTGTCGGACGATAGGAACTATCCATGACCTCAATTACGCGCTTTGCAACTGGTTCGCAAAGCATGCAAAATATGGACTCAGTGAGCTCAATGAGCAAGCGCATGGCCCAACTTCAGGAGCAGATCTCTTCCGGTAAGGCAATCCAACGTGCCAGTGAAGACCCGAGCGGCACCAGGTCAGTTATGGCGCTGCGGGCGGAGCAAACCCGCATGTCGCAGTACGCGCAAAACATCGACACTGGTGTACTCAGACTCAACGCGACGCGTATCCAAGTGGACTCAATCAACGATCAACTAATTAAGTCCCGCGAGCTTGTGCTTCAAGGGCAGTCCTCCAGTTCGACAGCGGGCTCCCGATCTGCATTGGCGGCTCAGATTGACGTCATTGCTTCCAGTTTGCTCATAGCGGGGAATATGGGCTTCGCCGGAAGAGCCCTTTTCAACGGTGCAACATCAGCAGCCACCGCCTACAACGCTGGAGGCACCTACATCGGAGACACCAATCAGGTCACCACGCGGGTTGATGACTCTGGCTCTACGGTCAGAATTGAATTAAATGGCCCCGAAGTTTTCGGTGTCGGGGGAGCGAATGCCTTTGCCGTGCTCACCGCCATCGCAGACAGTTTGCGAAACACTCCGGGCAACCTCCCAGCCAACTTAGTGTCACTGGACTCGGTGATTGCCACGGCTCGCGGCGCCCAAGCAACCATCGGCTCTCGAATCAATCAACTCAATGAACTTCACGACGTGACTACGGACCGGATTTTGGGAGTCACTGGTGCTTTGTCCGCTGTTGAAGACACCGATCTCACAAAATCTGTGATGGAATTAACCACGCAGCAGACAAGCTACGAAGCAGCCCTGTACGCCACGGCCAGTATTATGCAACCATCGTTGATGGATTTCTTGAGATAACCGTTTTTAAGAGAACGAATAATTCACATGAATTCACAAGCTGAAGAGGGAGAGTCCATGTCAGACATCACGCCAAATGGTGTGCAGAACGACGTGCCCGTGGTGGAAATACGGGGCGGGCTTTTGGGGTTTCCCGAATTCACCCAGTTCTCCCTAATCAAAATAAATGATGAAGGATTGGTGTACCGACTCCAATCCCTGGAAGAAGATGCCATTAATTTTGTGGTCGTCCCGGCAGCGTCGTTCTTTCCTAATTACGCGCCCGTCGTCGACGATGAAGTGGCAATCCGGTTCGACCTCGAAAGCGGCCGAGAAGTGTTATTGCTTCTTGTTGTGACATTGGGTGAATCTTTCACAGATTCCACAGTGAACCTCATGGCTCCTCTTTTACTTGATCCCAACGCCCAAATCGCCGAACAGATAATTGTGGAAAATAATGATTTGTCTGTACGCACTCCGCTAATGGCTGCGTAGGTAGCAAATGCTGGTCTTGAGCCGCAAGGTGGGTGAAAGCATTGTGATCGGCGATGACGTCGTCGTAACCATCCTTGAGATTCGCGGCGATCTGATCAGGGTAGGAATAGATGCACCGAAACGTGTGAAAGTGCACCGCAGTGAAGTATTCGAGGCGATTGAGGCAGCGAACAAGGAAGCTGTTGCACCAACTCTTGAGGCCATGTCTGAGTTTGCCTCAGCGATCAAGGACCTTCCGCTTCGGCCAAAAACTAAAGACCCTGAGTGATCTAATTACTTGTTGCCGTTTATCCAGCAGTTGCGGCCATAAATGGCCGAATTAGCGCTGGGCAATGAGTGCACGGATCTCTTGTGCCACGTTGTCCGGACGATTAATGGGTTCAGTTCGCAGCTGCTTGATTCCCACCCCGGAAATGGTTAGTCTCCCGTAATTGAAGGCTCGACCGAACGGCCCTTGCGCGATATCTACACCTTCAATTTTGTTGAACTCAAGGGATTCTTTGTTCCGAAAGATAAAAGTCCGCACCAACTGGATCTTCTCTGAATCGATAGTTATACGAAACATTACCCAATTCAGAAAGCTCAGTAACGGGAACAACAGCAGTAGCAGGGTCAGTAAAAGCGCAATGGATGCATTTATTTGAATCCATGTGATTAGACCCACGACAAAAATAACGGAGAACCAGATACCCACCGTGACTAGAATCGCGCGACCTGAGGCACGGCCCTGTTCGAGGATCACCCCGTCGAGTGAACCCTTGCTTGGGCCTTGATCGGCACTTTTATCGAAGCTGGGATCCATGCCGCTATCGTAGACCATGGGTCAACTTTCGGGTGGCCCGTCTTTCAGGCCAGTATTTTTTACTCGTGAATATGTATCTCGTGGAACCTGCAGTTCCCGCGTGGTGGTCGTGACGCATGAAAGGATGGAGCTTGTGAGCGGAGTGAGCTGCGGGCATGTGAGTGGAAATCCGGTAGTCCACTACGTCGGGATTGACCCTGGCAATCATTTGCCTCTGATGATTGCTCTGGATTCTCGTGGTCGGCACTGGCTGACCGATGGCACCCGATCCACTGTCGTCTACCCTCCCATGAGGGAAAACTCAGGTGTTGGTGCGGTTTCTTTCACTTACGACTATTCGGTCGATGGGGCTACGTCATTACTTTCTACGGTCGACCCCATTAAAACTAAAGAGCTTCCTTACGACTCGTTGATCCACGTGAACTGGTTGATCCTTGCGGTGCACCGCATGGTGCAAACACACCCACGGGGTACGTTAGGAATCGACAGGGCCGTGTTAGATCACGATCCCCTATTTGCCAGTAGTCAGTTGCGCGTGAAAATCCAGGGAGCAGAAAAGCTGTATCTCATTAAGCGTCTGCGGCCGCGACGACGAGGACATTTTCTGATCGAAATCATTGCTCGAGATAATGAACAGGTGATGCTGCTCGCAGAGCACACGGTTTTGGGCTTGGTACTGAACAAAACATTTGAAGTGCGCATCGGTGATGCGGAGCAACAAGCCCGCGAAATCATGGCGGAAGTACTCGAATTCATTTGGGAATGCAACGCGGATCAGAGAAACATCGCCACAAACAACACATAGCAGGCCAATCGAACTTAACTTGAAGAGGCTAGAGGCTAGAGGCTAGAGGCTAGAGGGCTAAGATGTCACCATTAACGGGATCTTTCTCAGCCAAATCCTCACGTAATTTGTCCAAGCTAGACTGCAGCTTGCGATTATTTGAGGCTTCTTCGTCGATCTGAATATTTAGTTCGGTAATTCGGAGATTGAGTCCCTCAATGGTCTCGCGATCTTGTTCGACCTTGATGGCATGTTGAGCTTGCACTTCCACCATTTCGCGTTTGAACTCCGCCGTCGCCATAAAATGCTTCAATTCAAGGCGATCCGTTTCGTTTTTTACATAGCCCAACATGGCGAGGAGTCCTAATCCAGCGACAATGAACACCAAGAAGAAAATCCAAATCTCCATGTCCTGATGTTACACCGTTCTCTTCTTTCTGGCTATTCAACTGGAATTAAGGGCCCTGAATATTGACCCCAGTCGTGTCATTTACCAGTTCATTCACGGAATCATTGAGCATACTTGCAATGTATACAAAGCTGCCAATGAAGGCCAAAATCATGAACACCTTTGTCACCGGATCCATTCCGGCGCCCATTCCAGATTTCCGTGCCATGCCCGCTCCCGTCGCTACTCGCCCCTGTCAGGCCTTCCGACCCAAAAAATCTACCTGCCATCACTCAGCACTGATAATCTTAGGAAAAAGCCAAACTCCACCGAATAACGGCCGATACTACTAAACAGGACGTCTTTAGTGCAGATTTGACAGGAGGAAAGTAATGCCAATGATGACGCTATCGCGCGTACCTGATGGCGTGACCGTCGTTGCTTCAGTTGAAAAGGCAGAGCGGCTGGCCGAGCGAAAAAAAGCTCCGCCCCTCCTCATTCTTGAACCGCTACAAGCCTATTTGGACGAAATGGGATTCGGTACGGGCGAACTGCTGTGGGCCCGGCTCGGGATGCAACGGTCTTCAGGTAGCTTCCACCTCGCACGCGATGAAAACGTTCAATTTGTGCTCAAGCGACGCCTCGATGGCCCCCAGCCCAGCGATGTCATGAGCTTGGAAGACGAGATCTCCCTGTTAGGGATTCTTCGGGAAAACAATCTTCATTCCCCCGAAACTTTACACGTGTGCAACGACACCAGCATAATTGGTGCACCCTTTTATCTCAGTGCTTTCCTGCCTGGCGCTCGGGTTGTTAATTCAATTCCAGATGCCCTGAACAATGTTGAAGACAAGGTGGGGATGTCCCGCCGCGCCATCGATGACCTAGCCCGGATTCAGGTGGAGATCAGCCCAAAGCAAGTTGAAGGTCTCGATCATGGAGGCGGCGATTTACGCAAACTTGTTTTAGAGTCCAAACGCCTCGCCCGTAAACTCAAAATGCGCCGCCTGCCCGGATTCGAGATCCTCGGGGACTATTTGCTAGAAAACAGCCCCGAAAGCCGACCCGCGGTCCTTAGCCACGGCCGCTACGGCATGCAAAATTTGTTGTTTATGACTCAGCCCCCTCCGGCTATTTCTGGGGTTTTTGGCTGGGAACGTGCCACCGCCTGTGACCCCCTGATGGATCTGGGGTACTTCACGGCCACCTATTCTGCCCGCGATCTCCCACCAACTCCGCTGGACACCGCACCCGTTACTCGCGACGAAGACGGATTTCTCTCTCGAAACGAGCTCATCAATGTGTTCCGAATAGCAACGCACCTGGATACCGCACCCCTACCGTGGTTTCAAACCTATTGCTTGTGGCGGGAGGCTGTGCAGCTGGAGGCGATCTTTGAAAGGCTGATGAACAAGGAAGCTGTCCCCAGTAAGTCCTTCGCCCTATCGCTGCGTGATGGCGTCCCGGCCATCCTCGCTAACGCTGCCCACTTCTCTAAGGTCGATGGAGTTGAGGCGACAGCCCCGAAGCGCTAGGAATTGGTGGGCATAATTCCTCAACATTTGTTCACTGGAACCGATGGCTAGGTTAATAAAGCGCGATTTGATGCGCCTAATCGGGAGCCAACGTGAGTATCAACGATGTCATGACGCGGATCGGCGCGATCCGCGCCCGCCTGGATCTTCCCCCGTTACAAACTGGATCTGCAGTGCCCATGACTGGGTCGAATGCGATCGCAGCTAACTCGCAATTTCCGAGCTCGACCGCGGGGGATTTTCAGTCCACCCTCGCCACAATGACGGGAATGGTCCCCAGCTTCCGGGGCGCGCAGGGCCAAATGAATCCCTTGTCCCAGCCCCCAGCCAATGGAATGCTGTCGGCAGATGCGGAACTTGGCGCACGAATGTCTCAATATGCTGTGAATTTCGTGGGGGTGCCTTATGTGGCTGGTGGAAATAACCCCACAACAGGTTGGGATTGTGCGGCTTTTACCGAATGGATCGCCCAGCAACATGGGCTTTCAATTCCACCCGTGTCTTGGCAGCAGATCAAAATTGGTGAACCAGTGGCCTCACTGGAGCAAGCTCGAGCTGGTGACCTGGTCTTCTTTCACGAGCCTTCTGGGCACAATCGGGATCCTTCCCCCCTCAAGGTTAACCATGTTGGCCTCTATTTGGGCGACGGCCGCATGGTCGAAGCCGCCAATCCGAGCGCGGGCACTCGAATCAGCGACGTAAGTGTTGAAAAACTCGTTGGGATCCGGCGCCTCGCCGGCCCATTTAACGGTTAAATCTTCGGCCTCGAAAAGAATTTGGTTTGTCTGCGGGAAAAGTCTCAGATGCCCCACTGGCTGGCCGATAGATTCTTTGAGCAGGAAGCTCGCCTCACTCGCCAAGGATTTGGCCCAATTACCTTCACTGGTGAACGGGATCTCACATGGACTTTGGCCTGGTAAATCCGGCGGTACGCATCGCCCTTGACGGATTAATGATGCGTCAAGAAGCTATTGCTAATAATGTGTCGAACATGTCCACGCCCAACTACACGGCAACCAATGTCGAATTCGAGGGCGCATTGAGTGCAGCCATTGACATGCCCGGTTCGGGCTCAGCCACGGCGCAAAGTTTTGTGAGCGTCATTGCTTCTGAAGCTCCCCGCATGCAGGATGGCAACAACGTCAGCCTCGAGGAACAAACTCTGCTAGGCACGGAAACTAACCTGCGGCTAGAACTAGCTTTGCGCGCCGCCGAGGGAAGATTCACGGCCATGAAAAATGTCTTGGGCGGTAGCTGATCATGCTGTCAATTTTCAATATTTCAAGCACCGGCATCAATTTTTATAAGAACTCCCTAGATGCGATTGCCCACAATGTGGCCAATGTAAACACGGTCCGGACCATGGAAGAAGGTGCCGTCCGTCGCCAATCGGTTGTCGGAACCGCAGACACATCGCCTGCACCGAGCATGATCGGGACCGGTGGCACCGTGGGAGGCGGAGTTTCCTTCAAAATGGTCGAATCCTCTTCAGCAGTGGGGCTGGTCACTTACGATCCGGAAAACGTACTTGCTAACGCAGATGGATACGTTCGTCGTCCTGACATTGACTTGACGACCGAGATGGCCGACATGATTATTGCTCAACGCGGCTATCAGGCAAATCTCGCGGTAGTTCAACGCGCAACCCAGGCTTACCAGGCCGCACTTCAGTTAGGCAGGTAACCCATGACCTTCAGTATTCCCGGAGTTTCACTCTCCACAGCGTTACCTCCACTTCCTCCCACACCCCCCAGCCCAAGTATCAGCCCGGGGGCGATTCCGTCTGAGGGCGCCGGGGTTGGTGGTGCGGTCACCGGCGCAGGCACCGGATTGGACTTTGGATCTAGCTTGGCGAGCGCAATGGATCAATTGGGGGCACTCCAACAAAACTCTGATGCCCTTGCCACCAAAGTGGCCACGGGTGAATTAAAGAATCCACATGAGTACCTCATGGCGGCACAGGAAGCGTCAATTGCCACCCAGACCGCTGTCGCTGTGCGAAATAAGGCACTCGAAGCTTTTAGTGAAATCATGAGGATGCAACTGTGATCCAGACCTTAAAAATCTTCAGCACGAGGGCCATCGCAGCCCTTCGTCTATTTACCCCCGGACAAATCACCGCCATTGTCATCGGGATTCTCGCGTTGCTTGTAGGCGCAATGGTCTTGCTGCGGGTGACTGCATCCCCACTCACACCGTTGTACTCAAACCTGTCCAGTGAAGACGCGGTCGCGATCACTCAAGAACTTGAGATTCAAGGCACAGCATATGAGCTGAATGCTGGAGGTACCCAGATCCTTGTTGCCCCAGAAGACGTTTCTGCAACCCGACTGACCATGAGTGCGGCCGGACTTCCTGCCGACGCCGGGAGCGGCTACTCCTTGCTCGATGAGCAAGGGATGACTACTTCTCAATTTATGCAAAACGTTACTTTCCAACGCGCACTCGAAGGGGAGCTGTCTTCAACCATCGAAGGAATTGATGGCGTACGGTCGGCAACCGTTCTCCTTGCAATTCCAGCGGAAACTGTGTTTACCCAGGCATCGGATAAGCCGACGGCGTCAGTACTCATTTCGATGGGTGGAAGTCAAATTATCGATGGCGAACAGGTCCAAGCAATCACCAATTTGGTGGCCTCCGCGGTACCTGGATTGGCCCCAGAAAAAGTCAGCGTCTCGGACTCTTCTGGTGCGTTGCTGTCCGGTGGCGGGGTTTCTGGTGCGGCATCCGTGTCCCAGGGTGCCCGAATCGAGAAAGGCCTCATTGAATCTGCGCAGGCGATGCTGGACAAAGTTTTGGGCCCGGGTGTTTCCACTGTCACAGTCAACGCCGATCTTGAATTTGATCAAAGGTCGACAACCACTCAAGAGTACGATTATCCTGAAGAATTACCCCCACTCACTGGGCAAACAAATACCGAGACGTACACGGCGGCTGATAACAGCCAAATCGAGGGCCCTATCGTAGGGGAACCGCCCGCTGTGATCGGTGAAGGCTCTACTACCGATTCCCAGAACGACTACGAAAAAACATCAACAACTCAAACAAATCCAATTAACAGCACCATCACGGAAAGAGTAGGTGCGCCCGGAGACATTCGCAGGCTCACCGTTGCAGTTTTGGTCGATGCCGCAGTCCCCGCAGGTTCATTCGGTGAGGTTGAGGCGATCGTGGCCAACGCTGTCGGACTTAATGCAGAGCGTGGAGACGCGATTCAGGTTTCGCAGGTGGTATTCGACACCTCCGCAGCTGACGCTGCCGAAGAAGCTGCCGCTGAAATTCTGGCAGCTGAGGAGGCTGCCGCAACTTTCGACCTCGTACGCCAGGCAGTTATAGTCGTCTTAGTTCTGGCGGTCATAATTTTGGGCATACTTTCACTTCGTCGTCAGCGCCGAACGATGATCGATATGGGAACGCTTGAAGCTCAAGGATTTGGAGGCCCTGTCGTGCTGGAGAGACTCGATGAAGATGGTCAGCAAATTGAAGAATCTGCTGTTCCCGTTTTGGTAGGAGCAGGTGGTGTTCCCGCCGTTGAGGGAGAAGAAGAATTCATCCCGAGTTACATTAAGAGCCCCGGCTCTGCAACCTATGACACTCTCCGAGAATTTGCCACCGAAGAACCAGAGCAGGTCGCTAAGGTCCTGCGTACTTGGATTGCGAAGTAGGTCGCGCCCATGGCACCTATTCGCCCCGAAGAGATCACACCCGCCTATAAAGCTGCCGTGATAGTGGCCCAACTGGGTACCGGCGCAGCCCGACCCGTGTTTGCGCAAATGCCTAATGAGGAAATTCAGGCCATCACGGGCGAGGTCGCCCGGCTCAAAGAAGTAGATTCAACGCTTGCACTAGAGATTATCCGCGAGTTCATCACCTACGCTGCGAGCACTCGAATGGCAGGCAGTGGCGGGCTGGATGTGGCTCGAGATTTACTTGACATGATCTTTGACCAGGCCGAAGCAGATGAAATGTTCGAGAAAATGGTGAGCTCCATCGCAGAACCACCATTTCATTTCATGCGCAAAATGGAACACTCACAAATCTTGTCCTTCATCAAAGATGAACACCCGCAGATCATTGCTGTTCTTCTCGCATATTTACCGTCAGACCTTGCTTCATCTGTTCTTTGTTCACTTCAAGATGAGACACAGGGCGAAGTTGCCGGTCGAATTGGCCTCATGGGGCGGGTCAATCCGGACTCCGTTCGCTTAGTCGAAACTATCCTGAAACGCAAAATGTCCAACGTGCTCGTTACAACGGAATCTTCATATATCGGTGGTATTGAACCCTTGATCGGGATTATTCAACGCACCGACCGACAGACTGAGAAAGTCCTTCTCGAAAGCATTGAGGAACAAGACCCGAAACTCGCAGAGACTATTCGAACACAACTGTTCCTATTCGAAGACATCAAGAATGTTGACGACAGGTCGCTGCAGTTGATTCTCCGTGAGGTCAATCCGCAAGACCTTGCCATGTCGCTAAAGGGCGTGAGCACTGAACTTCACGAGAAAGTTTTGCGAAATCTTTCCAATCGGGCAGCAGAAATGCTCGAAGAGGAATTGGAACTTATGGGCCGAGTACGCCGCAGCGGTGTAGAGGAAGCCCAAGGGAAAATCGTAGCTATAATCCGGCGCCTTGATGAAAAGGGCGATATTGAAATCAGCGCCAGTGGTGGTGAAGATGACTTCGTCGCTTAACGCCACCCCCGTAACACCAGCTGAAGCAAGCACCCTGACAGCAACTCGGTTTGACCGCGTGTTGCGTCAACTGGAGGTTGATCTTGCCCCGGAAGTCAATCCCCAGGCAGTGGTTCTTTCTGCTGAGCCAACCACGCTAGATCTGGCCGTCGAATCTGAGTCCAGTGCGAGGACCCGCGGGTTTGATGCGGGTTTTGACACTGGTTTTGAAGCGGGCCACAAGAGTGGACATGAAGCTGGGTTTACGACGGGTGTTAACGAAGGTCGCGAGCAGATGGCTGCCGATGTTCGCGCGGAACTCCTCACTGAGCACACGGCCATCATGTTGGAACACTCTGAATTGAGGGCCAAACTCGAAATCGCCTTAAACGTCTTGGCAAGTGGCATGTCCTCATTGGAGTCGGCCACCATTCCGGTGTACACCGAGGTTGGTGTGAATCTAGGCGGTGTAGTCGTTGAACTTGTAGAAGAAATTCTCGGGGCAGAACTGTCTACCGACAAGGCGCACGTCCTCAATTCGATCAGCGCCGCCGCTGCCGAAATCCCCGGCCACTCTGAAGTGCGCGTGGCGTTACACCCGGACGATCTTGAATTAGTTCAAGGCTTGGGTATCGATTTCGACCAGACCCTTCAGCGACCAGTGCGCCTGTTGGCCGATGACTCAATCGAAGTTCACGGGGCAATTGTGACAAGTGGATGCACTCGGGTCGATTCCCAAATCAGCCAACGGATCGCACGATTAAAGGAGGCGATTTCCCCGTGAACCTTCAACAGACTTTAAATCATGGTCGCGATGCTGTCCGCCTTCCTGTGAGCGGTGAGGTCGTCGGCGTCAACGGATTGACGATCTGGCTCGAAGGCGTCCGGTCAGCAATCGGTGACGTACTTGACCTAGACGTTCAAGGGCACAGCCTTCCAGCTCAAGTGGTCGGAATTTCTGGGAATCGGCTGGCGTGTATGCCCCTGGGAGAAATGTCTGGCGTTGCACCCGGTGTTACCGCGCTAGCCACAAATGCACCGGTGCGGGTACCTATTGGTGATAAATTACTGGGGCGGGTCATTGATGCCCTCGGAAGACCGATAGACGACAAGGGTCCCCTACCCGCCATGCCATTGTTGCCCACGACCAATCAAGCTCCGTCCCCACTTTCGCGCCAACGCATCACACAGCAATTGCATGTGGGAGTTCGAACAATTGACACCTTGATCCCAATTGGGCGCGGGCAACGAATCGGGATCTTCGCCGGTTCGGGTGTTGGAAAATCAACTTTGATGTCCATGATGGCGAGAAACACCTCAGCCGACGTAGTGGTCGTGGGACTTGTTGGCGAACGCGGCCGTGAAGTACTGGAATTCATCGAGAATGATCTCGGTCCAGAAGGCCTGGCTAAATCAGTAGTCGTTGTTGCGACCTCAGATATGCCACCCATGGTGCGTCTTCAGGCGGCTTCGACGGCTACTCGGGTGGCTGAGCATTTTCGAGACCAAGGACTGCACGTATTGTTGTTCATTGACAGCATTACTCGGACCATGACCGCGCAACGAGAGGTGGGTTTGTCCGCTGGTGAGCCACCCGCGGCCCGCGCATATCCCCCATCTGCATTCGCCATGTTGCCTCGTTTACTCGAACGGGCCGGTGCCTCGAGTGTTGGCACCATTACTGGTATTTACACAGTTCTCATTGAGGGCGACGACCTCCAAGATCCCGTGGCTGACAGTGCCCGGTCGATCCTTGACGGACACATTGTTTTAGACAGGGAGCTAGCCACCGCAAATCACTACCCGGCCATTGACGTTCTCGGTTCTGTCTCTCGAGTAGCACCACATGTGACCAGCAGTGAAGTTCAGTTGAGTGGCGCCGAGTTAAAAAAACTGTTGGCGGCCTACCGGGAAGCTCGTGTTTTGGTGGAAGTCGGCGCCTACGTGAGTGGGTCCAACGCTGACGTGGACCGGGCGATATCACTCATGCCACGTATTAATGCGTTTCTTCAACAGCCCACCCACGAAGTCCCCGGTCTTGACGCATCGCAACAGCAACTTCTCGGATTGGTAGGTGCCCAGTGAATAATCGGAACCTTGATGTCTTGCTGAAAGTTCGAAAAGCAAAGCAAAGTCAAGCGCTTGCTTCTTTGGGAGTCGAACGAGTGGCCGTTGCCGGTCTATCTTTTCAACTCGAGGAAGCATCTTCAAACCTTGCTGAACTGCTACTTGACGGTCGACGTCGGGTTGAAGACATGAAATTCATTGCGGCACAACGCTCAAGTTCAGTTGCTTTCATCAGACAAATAAACGACTCATTAATGCTGGCGCAACTACGAGCTGAGAACGCACGTTTGGCGTGGCTGGCTACTGACCAAGATCGGGAGATCAGTCAGCGACTACTGGATCGCGAACAAGACGCTGCCGAACTTGCGAGTGACAGGGCCGAACGGCTGAACTCGGACGAACGGGCCAGAAGCCTGATCTTCTACCGCAAGCAAGGACCAACGAAGAAGGGGAAAGACTCATGACTACCGTGACTACCATCGCGGCCAATGCGGCGCCGGACCCGGCAGTACTCAGTGGCCCGGCTCGATCAGCTGACTCGTCAGGCCGGTTTGCAACAGAGTTGAGCAAGACGACGCAGCAGGTGCGCGAACACCACGATGGTCAACAGCATGCGACTGCAAGGCGATCCGAGGAAGGTGAATTTGACAATAGCCCACGAATCCGCACGTCGAAGCCCGATGTTGAGCAGAGCGCAACACAAAACCTGGAAGCCGAGCTAACCGATTCCGAGGGCAAAGATGACCTTGGTTTGACGTCCATTGGACTTACCGTCACCGCTCCCGTTGGTACGGAATCGCTAGAATCCGAAGTCGTTGACCTTGGGGTTGTTGACCCAAATTCCATGGATGCATCACTCGAAACTCCGTCTGAATTTCAGGAAGGAATGACCCCTTCCACGCTTAAGTCCGGTGCAGGTTCCCTTTCCGGTGCCAACGGAACAATGCCAGATGAATTACCCACAAATAACACGATGAAGCCTGCAGTTGTCACTGGAAATGTCGCACACACCCAGGTCGGGATTGAAGAAACTGTGAACAGTGCGCTCGGCACTGGCTCTGCCGATTCAGTGGCGGACGAGGCAATATCCGGGGCCAGCCCCAACGTTGGCACAGCACTGAACGCTGGCACAGCACCGAACGCTGGCACAGCACCTGTCCCAAATACGAAGAGCGCGAATTCACCAGCCACCAACGGTGCCCAGGTGGACGCCCTTGCTGTTGATTCCCCAACAGAGACAACGAGCGGATCTGTAACCGTCGAGGGTGAAGCCGGTGACGTTCCCGGTGATTCCAACACTGTCTCCGAATCCAGTGCGACAACGTCTAATGAATCAGGTCCGCCTTCGGACGGTGCTAGTGACGATGGCAGCCAGAACAATAGGAGATTTGGTGCCCCAAGCGAGTCAGCCGCTGGCGTTGACCGGACAGGTCAATTTGAAGGTGACATAATAGATACAAGCCAAGGCAATGCGGCTCGAGCAGGCATAGACATGCCAGTGTCTCCCATTACGACAAACCAGGTCGCAGCGTCCGGGCCTTCACAGGCAACACTTGATCCTGGCTCTCCAATCCCGTCAGCCCAACCAAAAGCGCCGACGCCGACGCCGGTGGCTGCCCAGATGTCTGCTCACTTGAGTACATTCAAGGGTCTCGCCAATGGCACCTACGAAACAACCCTGCGTCTTTATCCAGAGGAATTGGGTCAGGTGTCAGTCCGTATTCAGGTTAACGGAGGCACCGTGTCTATTCACGCCTTTGGGGCCAGTGACGTGGCGGTTCAAGCACTTCGTGAAGCCATGCCAGATCTACGCCAAAACCTTCTTCAATCTGGTCTCGACCTTGTCGATAGTCAGGTGGATCAAGGATCTTCCTTCCTAAGCGAAGAGCAGGAATCAGCTAACGGCCAGATGGTGGATCCAAGCAACCCCGACAGTCCGGTGAACCAACAAAATAGTGAGATCGCCGGCGACAACATCGATGCCCTCACAAATAGTGAACGAACCGAGGGAGCTCGCGTCGATGTGCGCGTCTGAACTCAA
>Ga0307986_10001168_pt1 | contig 19292 bp, 26 predicted proteins | sample EllFjometageno82_FD_203170 | JGI IMG/M metagenome (GOLD analysis project Ga0307986, IMG submission 203170) | Marine microbial communities from Ellis Fjord, Antarctic Ocean - #82 | ecosystem: Environmental > Aquatic > Marine > Unclassified | place: Southern Ocean | collected 2014-10-09
AATAAATGCTGAGATTATAGGCAGAGAAAAAACACCTTTTTCGATTTGGAGAAAAGTTCAAAAAAAAAGAATATCACTAGAACAAATCTCAGATATCATTGGGTTTAGAGTGATATTAGTGAGCATTGAAGACTGTTATAAAGCTCTTGGAATCTTTCACAATCAATGGAATTGTATACCAGGTAAATTTAAAGATTATATTTCATCTCCTAAAATTAATAAATACCAATCGTTACACACTTCAATTATAGGACCAAATAGAAGACCTATTGAAATACAACTTAGAACTATGCAGATGCATGAATTTGCTGAAAGAGGTATTGCCTCTCACTGGAAATATAAATCTTCTGAAAAATTTAATTCATTAACTTGGAAGGAGTATGACTGGCTTGCTGATTTAGTTGAGATTATTGATAAGAATGAAAATCCAGAACATTCTTATGAATATACAAAATTACAAATGTTTCAGGAAAATGTTTTTTGTTTTACTCCAAAAGGATCTGTAATAAAATTACCGAAAGACGCAACACCAATTGATTTTGCTTACGCTGTACATACAAAAATTGGCAATAGTACTGTAGCTTGTAAAATTAATGGTAATGATAGCGAGCTACAAAGCGTACTTTATAATGGAGATGTTGTTGACATTATTACTTCTAAAAATAAATCTCCTTCATTGCACTGGATACCTATTACAAAAACTGGAAAAGCAAGATCAGCAATCAGAAAATATTGGTATAAAAAAGGAGAGGAAAAAGCTCAAAGAGTTAAAAAATACAATACTACACTTTGGATCTCTTTACCTGATAAACCTGGTAAATTAGGTGTAGTTACAACATTATTAGGCCAACATAGTTTAAATATATCTAGTGTAGAAATGAAGGAAAAGTCTAGTGAATATATAAATTTTAGATTTAATTTAATTATACGCGACCTGAAGAACTTTACAAATTTTATCAGTGAGTTAAAACAAAAGGAAATAAAATTTAAAATCATTAGACATGAAGACAACTGGTTAAAAGAACGTAATGCTTTCACACAAAAAATCTTTAAATATTTTAAAAAAAACTAATGCATTATTAGAGGGACACTTTGTTCTTTCCTCAGGACTTCATTCCCCAAAATATATTCAATGTGCAAAATTATTAAGCTTTCCTCATTTGGCAAATGAAATTTGCTCTTCATTGGCTAAAAAAATAAAAAAAAATTTTAAATTTATAGATTTAATTTTAGCGCCTGCAATGGGTGGCGTTATTATTGGATATGAAATTGGCAAGTTGTTAAAAAAAGAGACCATATTCTGTGAAAGAGTTAATGGTAAGTTTGTATTAAGAAGAGGCTTTCATATTAAAAAGGGATCTAGAGTTATTATTATTGAAGACGTTATAACAACAGGTAAATCAAGTTTAGAATGTGTAAAACTAATTACCAATGCAGGAGCTAAACTTGTAGGTTTTGCATCAATCATAGATAGATCATCCAAAAAATCTTTAAAAATAAAAAAAAAAATTATCTCACATATGAAAATAGAGGTCCCCACATTTAAGAAAAATAATCTTCCAACAACAATCAAAAATATACCTATTACTTTACCTGGAAGTAGATTTATAAAATGAGAAGACTAGGTGTTAATATTGATCATGTAGCAACAGTTAGAAATGTAAGGGGAGCTAATCACCCCGACCCAGCAAGTATAGCCAAACATGTTATGGAATGTGGAGCTCATTCTATCACAATACATTTAAGAGAAGACAGAAGGCATATAAGAGATTTAGATGTTGTTAAGATTTGTAAAAATAAAAAAATTATAACTAATTTAGAAATTTCATTAAATAAAGATATATTAAAAATAGCTCTAAAAAACAAACCTAACTTCATTTGTATAGTCCCAGAAAAAAGAAAAGAAATTACCACCGAAGGTGGTTTAGATTTATCAAAAAACTTTGATAAAATTAAAAAGATTATTACAAAATTTAAAAAAAAAAAAATTAGAACAAGCTTATTTATTGACCCTAATTTAAATGATATCAAAATTACTAAAAAATTAAATGCTGACTGTATCGAACTACATACTGGAAAAATTTCTGATTTAGTGAAGGGTAATAAAGATTATAAGCATGAATATAAGAAGATTAAAGATTGCTGCATACTAGCCAAAAAATTAGGTCTAGAAGTTCATGCTGGTCATGGGTTAGATTATAAAACAACTAAAATTTTATCAAAAATCAAGGATATTGAGGAATTTAATATTGGCCATTTTATTGTAGGTGAATCCATAGTTCATGGCTTGAAGAAAACGATTAAAAGATTCAAAAAAATATCCAAAAAATAAAATGAAAATATTAGGCATAGGTGTAGATATTATTGATAATTCGAGAATAACCAAATCTCTAAAAAACAAACTTTTTATTAAACGAATATTCTCAGATTCAGAAATTCTAATTGCTAAAAAAATAAAAAATAAAAGTAACTATTATGCAAAAAGATTTGCTGCAAAAGAAGCTTTTGCAAAATCAATTGGGACAGGTTTTAGAAATGATCTTGATTTTAAAGACATATCAATAATTAATGATAAAATGGGCAAACCTGCATTTGTTGTTAACGAAAAAATAAAAAAAATTATTAAAAAGCAATTTAAAACTTTGTCTTTTAATTTCTTTCTATCAATTTCAGATGAAAAAAAATATTCTATTGCATACGTAATTTTACAAAAAAAATGAAAATAAACAAAAATATTATAATAGAGAATATCAAAACAATTTTCTATGCACTTGTTATAGCTACAATCATAAGATCTCTATTTATTCAGCCCTTTTATATTCCATCATCTTCTATGGAACCCAATTTATTAATAGGTGATAGATTATTTGTTACAAAATATTCTTATGGATATAGCAAACACTCATTTCCATTTAGCCCACCAATTTTTAAAGGTAGACTTTTTTCTAGCACCCCTAAAACAGGTGATATAATTGTTTTTAAAACACCAGCGGATAATAGAACGGACTACATTAAAAGATTAATAGGTATACCAGGTGATAAAATTCAATTTATAGATGGGGAAATTTTTCTAAACAATAGTCAGATTTTAAGATCTATAGTATCTAAGACTGATGTTATTTATTGTGGTAAAGCTATAAATGTTAATACATTTGAAGAAAAGTTACCTAATGGGAAAATTCATAATACGGTCTATTTAAAAAAATATAGTTTTCAAAATTCTGATATTTTTACAGTTCCACAAAATCACTATTTTTTTTTAGGTGACAATAGGGACTGCTCAAAAGATAGTAGATATTTAACAAGTGTAGGTTATGTTCATGAAGACAATCTAGTAGGTAAAGCTCAATTTATTTTCTTTTCATCTGATTTTAGAATAGCGAGTATCTTTTCTTTTTGGAATTGGCATAAAACTATCCGATTAGATAGATTTTTAAAGAAAATTAATTAATGAAAACTAATCCTGCAATTTTAGAAAAAAAATTAAAGTTAAAATTCACTGATCAAAAAATTTTAATACAATGTTTAACTCATAAAAGTTTTGATTCAAAAAATAATAATGAAAAAATTGAATTTTTAGGTGATAGAGTGCTAGGTCTTGTCATTGCGAAGAAACTATTAGATATTTACCCCGAAGAAAGGGAGGGGATACTTGATAAAAAATTTGCTTCATTAGTAAATAAAAGAAAATGTTTAGAAATAGCAAAAAAAATTGAATTGGAAAAATATATTTTTGTTTTTAATCCCAAAAATAAAAAAATTATAATTGAAGATAAAGTTATAGCTGACTGCTTGGAAGCGCTAATTGGTGCCATTTATCTAGATAAGGGTTTAAATTTTACTGAAAAATTAATTCTTAGTTTATGGAGCGAACACATCACCGCAAGTGTTGTAACTCAAATTGATTCTAAAACGAAACTTCAGGAATATTCATTAAAAATTTTTAAGGTTTTGCCCATCTATAAGCTAATTTCGAATACAGGCCCTAGACATAAACCCTTATTTAATGTCGCTGTTAAACTAAAAGATACTAAATTTTTTACAGCTTTAGGAGCTTCTAAAAAAGATGCGGAGCAAAATGCTGCATCATTATGTTTTGAAAGTATTTCAAAAAAATGAATTGGGATGATAGTGCCTACTTAATTTCTAAAAATAGATACAGTGAAAATTCAATAATTGCTGAAGTTTTTACTGAAAATTATGGAAAAATATCTGGAATAATTTTCGGTGGCACATCAAAGAAAATAAAAAATTACCTTCAAATAGGTAACAAGATTTATGTAAACTATAATACCAAAAGTCCTACTAGAATTGGTTATTTTAAAATAGAAATTTTAAAAGCCTTAACTCCACTTTATTTTGATGAAAATAAAAAATTATCCTGCATCTCTTCTGCAATGCACCTGATAAAACTTCTTACAGCTGAAGCTCAGTCTAATAAACAAATTTTTATCTTAATTGATAGATTTTTTGAGATACTGACATCTGACGAATGGATTCAAGAATATATTTTTTGGGAACTGGAATTGTTAAAATTATTAGGTTATGACCTAGAGTTAAAAAATATTGTTAAAAATGAACTTATTGATGGAAAAATTAATTATTTTGTTAAGTCATCAAATGAGAAAAAGATTATTCCTAACTTTTTAATAGATAAAAACTACAAAAATGTTGATTTAAAAGTTTTACTTAAGGGTTTAAGGCTTGTTACTGACTATCTTGAAAAAAGTATTTTAAAACCAAATAATTTAAATTTACCAAGCTCTAGAACTTATTTTGTTAATCTTTTAAAATAATTTATTTAATTAAATTATTTATTCTATCGGCGTAGTAACTTACTATTGCACTAGCGCCAGCTCTTTTAAAGGCAATTAAACACTCAAGAACAGCACTTTTATCTATCAAGCCTTTTTTAATACTATTACTTAGTAAAGTGTATTCTCCAGATACTTGATAGGCTAATACTGGAATTTTAAAATTATCTTTAACAGTTTTAATTATATCTAGATAAGGCATTCCTGGTTTTACCATAACCATATCCGCTCCTTCTTTAATATCTAAAGCAACCTCTCTAATTGATTCATTAGTATTTCTAAAATCCATTTGATAGTTTTTTTTATCTCCCTTTAACAAGCCCCTTGAACCAACCGCATCCCTGAAGGGCCCATAAAAACTTGAAGCATATTTAACTGCATAAGAAATTATTTGAACCATTTCATGACCTTCTTTATCCAAAGCTTTTCTTATTTTACCAACTCTTCCATCCATCATATCGGAGGGCGCTAATACATCACAACCCATTTCAGCCTGAAGTAATGATTGATTTATTAAAACCTCAATAGTTTCATCATTTAAAACATAACCTGCCTTTATCAGACCATCGTGACCATGTGATGTGTAAGGATCTAAAGCTACATCACACATAATACCAATTTCATTTTTGTATCTTTTTTTGATATATTGAATTGCCTTACAAACTAGATTGTCTTTATTTAAAGCTTCTGTACCAATCTCATTTTTCATTATTTTTTTTGTATAAGGAAATAATGCAACCATAGGTATCTTATTTTTGATTGCTCTATCAACAATGATACCTAGTTTGTCTATTGTATATCTATAAACATCAGGCATTGTTTTGATTGATTGTTTAGTGTTTTTTCCATCTATCAAAAATATAGGTAATATAAAATCGCTGGCAGAAAGGCTATTTTCTTGAATTAACCTTCTAGACCAATCATTTTTTCGACTTCTTCTTAGTCTTAAGTTGGGATAATTACCTGTAATCATGTTTTTAATCTATTTTTAAAATGCGACAAATGTATTATACAAATATATATTAAAATGAGTAAAAAACAATCTGCATGACTAAAGATAATAAAAATATTGTAAACTTAGATCTAAAAAAAGAAGAAAAAATTTTAGATTTTAGTGACTTTCAAAAACAAAATATTATATTTGATATTGATAAATTACAAGAATCGTATAATCAAATTGTTCAAACTAAAAAATTTGATGATGGTGGGGGTATAGCTCACTTTGGCGCCATTTCTCTAACACAAATTCCTGGCGATCCAGATTCTGTAAAAGGAAGTAAGGCTAGAGGTGTTTATTGGACTAAACCAGACAAGTCAGGCAAAGAAGTTTCAAGAGATGTGAAAGTTGATGAATCTGCTTACTCTGAATTTATAAAAGATTATGAAAATACTTATTTTAAAGAAGTCTTTGATATTCTTTCTTCAAAATATAAATTAGGTAGAGTTAGAATTTTGCTAAAAGAACCGAGATCTACATTGAGTTGGCACAGAGATCCAGAACCGAGGTTACATATACCAATAATCACTAACCCTGGTGCTATCATGGTAGTTGACCATGTAGCAAAACACATGCCAGCAGATGGATCTGTTTGGATTACTAATAATACAAAATACCATAATGCTTTTAATGGTGGTGAAGAAAATAGAATTCACTTGGTGGCATGTGTTTTAGATTATAAGTTTAACTAGTTTGAAAAAAATATTTTTATCATCTGATCATGCTGGTTATAAATTAAAAGAAAATATTAAACTCCACCTAGATAAAAAAAAAATTAAATATAAAGATTTAGGTCCTTTCAATAGTGATAAAGTTGATTATCCTGATTATGCCCACAAAGTAGCTAAAAAAGTTAAAACTAATAATAATCATGCTGGTATACTGATTTGTGGGTCCGGTATGGGCATGAATATTGCGGCAAATAGACATAAAAATATACGTGCTGCACAATGTTTTAATTTAAAATCTACAAAATTATCAAGATTGCATAACGATGCAAATATCATTACATTAGGTTCAAGACTGCTTACAGAAAAAAATGCTTTAAATTGTGTCAGTGTTTTTTTAAATACAAGGTTTGAAGGTGGAAGACACTTAAAGAGAATTAAAAAGATTTAATTATGTCTAGTGAGAAAAACTATTTAAACGATCAATATCAAAGTTTTTTTGAAGATGGTTTATCAAAAACAGACCCTGAATTATATAAAGCTATAAGTGATGAATTAAAAAGACAGCAACAGCATATTGAATTGATAGCTTCTGAGAATATTGTTTCACAAGCTGTTTTAGAAGCACAAGGATCAGTTTTAACAAACAAATATGCAGAAGGTTATCCAGGTAAAAGGTATTATAATGGTTGTGAACATGTTGATGTTGCAGAAAATTTAGCCATAGAAAGACTTAAAGAGTTGTTTGATTGTAAATTTGCGAATGCTCAACCTCATTCAGGTGCACAAGCAAACGGGGCTGTATTTTTAGCACTATTAAATCCTGGTGATACATTTATGGGTATGAGTTTAAACTCTGGTGGACACATTACACATGGATTAAAAATTTCAATGTCTGGTAAATGGTTCAATCCAATAGGATATGATGTTGATAAAGAATCAGAACTTATTGATTATGACAATGTTGAAAAACTTGCACTAGCACATAAACCAAAACTTATAATTTGTGGAGGTAGTGCTTATTCAAGAGTAATTGACTTTAAAAGATTTAGAGAAATCGCTGATAAAGTAGGGGCATATCTTATGGTTGATATGGCTCATTTTTCTGGTTTAGTTGCTGGTAAAGGTTACCCAAATCCTTGTGAATATGCACATGTGGTTACATCAACAACTCATAAAGTATTTAGAAGTGCAAGAGGTGGAATAATTTTAACAAACCATGAAGATTTAGCAAAAAAATTTAACACAGCAGTATTTCCTGGTTATCAAGGTGGACCATTGATGCATGTAATTGCGGCTAAGGCTGCTGGTTTTTTAGAAGCTCTAAGACCTGATTTTAAAGAGTACATTAAATCTGTTTTAGACAATGCCAAGATATTATCAGAGACACTTAAAAATAATGGATTTAAGATTTATTCTGGTGGAACAGATACACACTTAATGTTGGTTGATCTAAGACCTTTTAATGTTAAAGGTAATATGGCAGCTGAAAGTCTTTCAAGAGCTTTTATTACATGTAACAAGAATGGAATTCCATTTGACTCAGAAAAACCAATGATCACCTCTGGTATAAGACTTGGAACTCAAGCAGCAACAACTAGAGGCTTTGGATTGAAAGAGTTTCAAAAAGTTGGAGAATTAATTACCAAAGTAGTAAAAGGTTTATCAGAGAACCCTGATGATAACAGAAAAACTGAAGAAGAAGTTAGAAACGAAGTTGTTGAACTTACATCTTTTTTTCCAATTTATAAAAACTTAAAATAAATGATTTGTTCAATTTGTAAAAAAGGTGAAACGTCGGTTGTTGATTCCAGACCCACAGAAGATGGAACTGCTATAAGAAGAAGAAGATTGTGTATATGTGGTGAAAGATTTACCACCTTTGAAAGAGTACAATTTAGAGAAATAATGGTAGTTAAAAAGAATGGAAGAAAATCATCTTTCGATCGTGATAAATTATCAAAATCTGTTTATATAGCTCTTAAGAAAAGACCAATAGATACAGAAACAGCAGAAAAGTTTATAAGTAAAACTTCAAGAGCGCTCGAAGAATTGGGTCAAAGTGAAATTTCATCAAACATTATAGGAACAATGGTTATGGAAGGTTTAAAAGAGCTTGATCCTGTTGCTTACGTAAGGTTTGCATCCGTCTATAGAAATTTTAGAGAAGAAAAAGATTTTGTGCAATTCGTTGACAAATTAGATGTCTACAAAAAAAGATAAATTTTCCAAAAAAGATAAAATATATATGAGACTTGCTTTAAGTTTAGCAAGTGCACGCGAAGGACATACAGGTAAAAATCCATCGGTAGGGTGTGTGATTGTAAAAAATGATGAGATTATTTCTATAGGTCAAACTGGTTATAATGGAAGACCACATGCTGAATCTAATGCAATTAAAAATTCTAATGAAACTTTCAAAGATTCAACTATGTACGTAACACTAGAGCCATGTAATCACTATGGCCAAACATCACCTTGTACAAAAAAAATTATTAAAAGTAAAATAACTAAAGTTATTTATTCAATAGAAGATGTAGATAAAAAAGTTAAAGGAAAAAGCTTTAAAATTTTAAGCACAAAAAATATTATTGTTAAAAAGGGATTGCTTAGTAAAGAAATAAATAATTTTTATAAGCCCTATTTTTTTAATAGAAAAAAAAAATTACCTTATGTTACTGGTAAAATTGCTGTTTCAAAAAATAATTTAATCTATAGCAAGGGATCAAGGAAGATTACTGATATTCACTCAGATAAATTAACACATTTTTTAAGATATAAAAATGATTCATTGATGATTTCATATAAAACTTTGAATAAAGATGATCCGAAGTTAGATTGTAGACTTGAAGGTTTACATAAATTTTCACCAAAAAGAATTATTTTAGATAATAATTTAGAAACTAATAGTAATTCCTATATTTGTAGAACTGCTAATAAAGACAATACTATAATTTTTTATAAAAATGCTAGTATCGCACGAACTTTGTTATTTAAAAAAAAAGGAATTCAGTTAATAAAATCTAATCTATTAAAAAATGAAAATTTTGATATTAAGATGATACTTAAAAAATTGTATAACCTCGGTTGTAGAAATTTACTTATTGAAGGTGGCAATGATCTTTCCAAAAGTATAATAAAAAAGAAATTATTTAATCAATTTTATCTATTTAAAAGTTCAAAAAAATTATCAAAATTAGTAGCTTACAAAGACTTTAAATGTTTTAAAGATCTGTCACATAAATATAAAAATAAAATTAAAATTAATACGCAATTAGGAAAAGACTCAATTACACTCTATAAAAAATAATATGTTCAATGGAATAATATTTAATCAAGGACTTGTTCAGGGTATTGAAAAAAGACCCAAAGGAATTAACATTTTTGTTAAATCCGACCTAAAACTATCAAAAAAAAATATTGGAGTTTCAATTTCATGTGATGGTGTTTGCTTAACATTGATAACTATTACAGGAAAAGTGATGGAATTTTATCTTTCAGACGAAACTATCCAAAGATCAAAATTTAAGTTTTTAAAAATAAAAGACAGGATTAATCTTGAATTACCATTGAAATATGGTCAAAAAATATCAGGTCACATTTGCCAAGGACACATAGATACTGTTGGTAAAATTTCAAATATTAAGATTATTGATAAATCCTATTTATATGAAATTGAAATTCCTAAAAAAGAAAGATTAAATTTAATAGAAAAAGCATCAGTTTGTATTAATGGAATTTCTCTTACAATTTCCAAGTTAACTAAAAAAGGTTTTCAAATATGGGTTATTCCACATACTTTTAAGCTCACAAATTTATCTGAATTAAAAAAAACAAGTCTAGTTAATATAGAGATAGATATCCTTTCTAAATACGTTAGAAATTATTTTAATGAAAAAAAATAATTATACCACAATCGAAAGCATCATTAATATTGCTAAAAAAGGTGGAATGTTCATTTTAGTTGATGATGAGAAAAGAGAAAATGAAGGTGATTTAATCATCTCAACATCGGACTCTAATGCAAAAAATATAAATTTTATGGCAAAGTTTGGTCGAGGGTTGATATGTTTGGCTATGGACAATGTTCAAGCAAAAAGATTAAATCTATCTTTAATGTCCCCTGTAAATCAATCAAGAAACAAAACAGCATTTACTGTATCGATTGAAGCTAAAAAAGGAATAACGACAGGTATATCTGCAAAGGATAGAGCCAAAACGATAAAAATTGCATCAAAGAAAAATGTAAATAAAAAAGATATAGTTTCTCCAGGTCATATTTTTCCAATTATTGCTAAGGATGGAGGTGTGCTAGTTAGAGCTGGTCACACTGAAGCATCCGTAGATATTTCAAAACTTGCTAAGAAAAATAATTCAGCTGTTATTTGTGAAATAATGAATGAAGATGGTACTATGGCTAAGGGTCAAGATTTATTTAATTTTGCAAAAAAACATAAATTAAAGATTGGTAAAATAGAAGACCTTATTGCTTACCGCTTAAAAAAAGAAAAATTAATTAGACTTAAAAAACAATCAGATATTGATGTTAAAAATCAAAAATATAAAATTAGAATTTATGAAAATCTTTTAGATGGATCTGAACACTTTGCGTTAATTAAGGGTAATATTAAAAAAGGTATAGTACCAAGAGTCAGGGTAATTTCATCAAATGTAGTTCAAAATTACTTAATCAATCAACAATTACCAAATTCATTTAATAAAACTTTAAATTATTTTAAGAAATTTAATAACTGTGTTCTAGTATTTATAAAGGATACAAATTTAAGATCTGTTACACAAACATTAAAAGATTATAAAAATAAAGATTTTTATAAAAAAGGAAATGATAAACTTATAAGAAATTATGGCATTGGTGCTCAAATAATTAAGGATTTAAAGATCAAAAATATGATATTAATCACTAAATCTCTTAAAAAAGTTATTGGTTTAGAAGGTTATGATATAAAGATTACAAATCAGGAAATCATTTAATGCAAAAAAAAATTTTAATAGTTATTGCCGATTATTATAAGGACATATCCAAAGGTTTATTAAATAGCGCAAAAAATACATTACCAAAACCCAGTTTAATAAAGGTCATCAATGTTCCAGGTGTTTTTGAAATACCAGTGACAATTTCAAAAAATATCAAGAAATATGATGCTTTTTTAGCTCTTGGTTGTGTTATAAAAGGTGAAACACCACATTTTAACTTTATTTCTCACTCTACAACAGACGCAATAATGAAACTATCTGTAGAAAATAAAAAACCTATTGGGAACGGTATTATTACTTGTTTAAATATGCGTCAAGCTTTAGCTAGAAAAAAAAAGGGGAGAGAAGCGGCTCAAGCTGTTATATCCATCTTGTCCCAATAAAAATGAGAACCCCATATAATCCGAACCAAAGTCCAAGAGTTATAATTATCCAAAAATTATATGGCAATTTTTTTAATGATGAAACGGATTTAACTTTCCCCAAACATAGATTTAAAAAGTTTATTAAAGATGTGGTTCTAGGTACGATTGAAAGGGACGAGGTGATTAAAGAAGAGGTTAAAAAATATTTAAGTGAAGATGTGCAGCTAACAAATTTAGATAAGGTTTTTCAAATAATTGTTAAATCAGCTATATTTGAGTTTTTATATAAATCAAAAGTGCCTACAAAAATAATTATTAAAGAATATCTGGATGCATCCAATTTCTTTCTAGAAGACACTCAAACAAAATATTTAAATGCTATACTAGATAAGATAGCTAAAAAAATAAGATCTACTAATGCATGAATTTGAATTAATAAAAAATTATTTTCAAAAACTTTCTAAAAAATCTCCAAGTCCTTTATATTTAAATGATGATGTTTTTTTTGATAAAAGAAATAGATTAGTAGTTTCAGTTGACACTTATATTGAGGGTAACCACTTCATAGACTTTAAAAAACCTGAATTAGTTATTAAAAAAATAATTAGATCATCAATATCAGATCTTATTTGTAAAGGTGTTAAGCCAAAATATTATTTTATTTCAGCGTCAGGTAATAAAAAAAGTTTTTCTAAATCAAATTTATCAAAAATTAGCAAAGCACTTAATCAAGAACAAAATAAATATGATATAATTTTAAGTGGTGGTGATACAGTTTTTTCAAATAAATTAAGCTTTACTATTACTTCTATCGGTTTTGCCGATAATATTATTTATAGGAATAAAGCTAAGATTAATGACGATATCTATGTTTCTGGAAATTTAGGAGACAGTTATGTAGGTTTATTGACTTTGCAAAAAAAAATTAAACTTAATCAACCTTTGAAAAAGTGGTTTATCAATCAATATTTTATGCCATTTATTCAGATTAAATTAGTAAATCACATTAATAAATTTGCAAATACTTCAATAGATATTTCTGATGGACTTTTAGCTGATTTAGATAAAATGATTAATGTACAAAAATTATCATACAAACTTGATCTAAAAAAAATTCCAATTTCGAATAATCTCAGAAATATAATCGTTCAAAAAAAACTATCAAAAATTAACTATATTTCTAAGGGTGATGATTATCAGGTCTTATTCACAGCATCCAAAAGTAAAAGAGGAATAATAAACAAAATATCCTCTAACTTTAGAATTAAGATTACAAAAATTGGGTCAATTATAAGTTCTGGTAAAAAGTCATCTATTATTGATGATAAAAATATGAAAATTTCCCTTAAAAATAAGGGTTATTTTCATATTTTTTAGCAAGTTAATTATTGCCTTTTATACCTTTTTTTGTATTGTCCGGACTTTAAGCAATAAAATTTTTTAACAATCAAACAATCAAAAGGCATTATGAACACATTTATAGAAACAATTTTACTTTACACAATAGCAGCAGGATTTCTTGCAATCGCTTATGGTTATTATACTGGTAAGAATATTCTTAATTCAAGCCCTGGTAATGCAAAAATGCAAGAAATTGCATCTGCAATTCAAATTGGTGCTAAAGCTTATTTAGCAAGACAATATAAAACAATTGCAGTGGTTGGTGTTATCGTTTTAATTATTATTTGCATTGTATTTACACCATTAGTTGGTTTAGGTTATTTAATTGGTGCTACCTTATCTGGTATAGCTGGATATGTTGGTATGTTGGTATCAGTTCAGGCTAATGTTAGAACTGCAGAAGCGTCTAGAAAAGGCTTAGCAAGTGGGCTTGCTGTTGCATTTAAATCTGGTGCGGTTACTGGAATGCTTGTTGCTGGTTTAGCTTTATTATCAATTGCAGTTTACTATTATATTTTGTTAAAATTTGGAATTGCTGATAGAGAAATAGTTAATGCATTAGTTGCTCTTGGTTTTGGTGCCTCTCTTATTTCTATTTTTGCAAGATTAGGTGGTGGAATTTTCACTAAAGGTGCTGATGTTGGTGCTGATTTAGTTGGTAAAGTTGAAGCGGGTATACCTGAGGATGACCCTAGAAATCCCGCAGTAATTGCTGATAATGTTGGTGATAATGTTGGTGATTGTGCTGGTATGGCAGCTGACCTATTTGAAACTTATGCTGTAACGATTGTTGCAACAATGGTTTTATCTTCAATATTTTTTATAGGTGATATGAATATGATGATCTATCCTTTATCAATTGGAGGAGCTTGTATTTTAACATCAATCTTAGGAACCTTTTTTGTTAAACTTGGAAAAAGCAAGAACGTTATGAACGCTTTATATAAAGGATTTGTTGTTTCGGCTGTTACTTCACTAGCAATTTTATATCCAGTTACTGACTATGTTATTGGTTTTTCAAGTGAATATTCCGTTAATGGTAAAGCATTTACAGGTATGAGTTTATATTATTGTGGAATAATTGGCCTAGTTATTACCGGTTTGTTAATTTGGATTACTGAATACTACACTGGGACTGAATATAGACCGGTTAGAAGTATTGCTAAATCATCAACTACTGGACATGGAACAAATGTTATTCAAGGTTTAGCTGTCTCCATGGAGGCGACTGCAATACCTGCACTAATTATTGTAGCGGGAATCCTTGCTACTAACTTTATTGCTGGACTTTATGGTATCGCCATATCTGTTACAACAATGTTAGCTTTAGCTGGAATGGTTGTTGCTCTTGATGCTTATGGACCAGTAACAGACAACGCTGGTGGTATTGCCGAAATGGCAAAATTACCAAATAGTGTAAGAAAAACTACTGATGCTTTGGATGCAGTTGGTAATACTACCAAAGCTGTTACCAAAGGTTATGCAATTGGTTCTGCTGGTTTAGGTGCATTAGTTTTATTTGCAGCTTATGTTGAGGATATTAAGCATTTTTCTGGTGTTGCTGGATCAAAGTTAGAGGGTATTGTTGTTACTTTTGACCTATCAAACCCTTATGTTGTTGTAGGTTTATTGATCGGTGGAATGCTTCCATATTTGTTTGGATCTATGGGTATGCAAGCTGTTGGTAGAGCAGGTGGTGCTGTTGTTATTGAGGTTAGAAGACAGTTTAAAAAGTACCCTGGTATAATGAAACGAAAACAAAAACCTGATTACGCTAAACTAGTTGACTTATTAACTGCTGCTGCAATTAGGGAAATGATAATACCATCATTGTTACCAGTTTTATCTCCTATAGTTTTATACTTTGTAATATTATCTATTGGTGGTCAAGTCGCAGCCCTAGCATCTGTAGGCGCAATGTTGCTAGGTGTAATTATTACAGGTTTATTTGTTGCAGTATCAATGACCGCTGGTGGTGGAGCTTGGGATAATGCCAAAAAATATATTGAAGATGGTCATCATGGTGGAAAAGGTTCTGAAGCGCACAAAGCTGCAGTCACTGGTGATACAGTTGGTGATCCCTATAAAGATACAGCCGGACCTGCCGTTAACCCAATGATTAAAATTACAAACATTGTAGCTTTATTATTGTTGGCAGTTATAGCGGGTTAATTTTTATTTATTTCTTTTGCTTGGTGGCACTATTAATTTTTTTTCTCACTGAGCTTAAGAAATCGTATATATATGATTGTTTAGTATAAGCCATTTCTGTGTAAGCCTTAGAGAAATTTAAATCATTCATATCGTCTTTATTTAGAAAAATTTTTTCTGTTAATATACCCATATTGTCAATTTCTAATATTAAAACATTATTTTTTAATAGTGTTTTTTTCCCAAGTCTTGATAATTTTGATGAGGTAGTAGCCCTTTCTATATAAATCCATAAGTCTTTATCAAAGGTACTTTTTGTTGATGGTGGACCAAACAAATCTAAAATATCGTTTGAATTTGAAGTATTAACTGAAAGTTTGTGATGTTTTTTTTCTAAAAAATGCACCCCATGATGCTTTATAACTTTATTTAAAGTGCAATTTGAAATAAATATAAATATAAAAATAAGATAAATTAAATTTTTCATGGACCAAAAATATATAAAAATTTACAATAATTTGGTTAATTTAGCTAGAAATAAAGAATTATATAAAGATTTTAAAAATCAAGACACTTTTTCAGATAGATTAATGTTTTTTCTATTTCACTTTGCTTTTTTTTTAAAAGAATACAAGAATGATAACAGTAAAGATGTTTTACAGGAAATCTATGATTATATTTTTAGACAAATGGAGTTAAGTGTTAGAGAGATTGGTTATGGCGATCAATCTATTAATAAAAAAATGAAAGATTATCTTAATTTGTTTTATGCTATGATAGATAAAATTTATAACTGGGAAAGCTTAAGCGCAGACTCAAAAACTACCGTGTTAGCTACCTTTTTTGATAATACTAGTGATTTTAATTATTTAATGGATTATTTTGAAAAATATCAATTAAATTTAAAAAATAACACTTTGAATTCACATATAAAAGGTGTAATTAAACACTAATTTTATGGCTGTACCTAAACGTAAACAATCACCGTCAAGAACTGGAATGAGAAGATCTCAAAATATGAAATTTTCATCTAAAAATATTGTTGAGGATAAAAAATCTGGTGAGTATAGACTACCTCATCATCTAGATCTTAAAACTGGAATGTATAGAGGCAGACAAGTCTTAGACCCCAAGGAATAATAACCCCATCCCTGTATGAATAAAATAATCAAAATTGCAGTTGATGCAATGGGCGGCGATGGATCACCAAAAAAAGTTATTGATGGTATTATCCACCATTTCAAAAATAATAAAAATTCATTTTATCAAATTTTTGGTGATGAAAATAAAATTTTAGAACACATCAAATTAGATTTACCAAACTCTTCTTTTGAAGTAATTCATACATTAGATGTTGTTAAGGGTACTGACAGTCCTCTCGAGGGTGCTAAAAGAGGAAAAAAGACCAGTATGTGGTTGGCTATACAGAGTGTTAAAGAAAAAAAATCTGATGTAGTAATTTCAGCTGGGAATACCGGTGCATTATTAGTCATCTCAAAACTTAATCTTAAGATGATAAAAAATATAGATAAGCCAGCATTATCAGCCTTATGGCCTAATAAAAAAGGAATGAGTGTAGTTTTGGACTTAGGAGCTAACATTGAGTGCAGTCCAAAAAATTTAATTGATTTTTCAATAATGGGTTCCTCATTGTTTAAATCTTTGTTTCCAGAAGATAGTGCTAAAATTGCTTTGTTGAATATAGGTTCAGAAGAAATGAAGGGTAATGAAGTTATTAAAGAAACATATCAACAATTAAACCAAAGAAAAAATAATGATTTTGAATTTAAAGGCTATATAGAAGGTAATCAATTGATGAATGGAGATGTTAACGTTATTGTTGCTGATGGATTTACTGGAAATGTAGCACTTAAGACTGCGGAAGGAACTGCAAGTTTTATTACAAGTGAACTTAAAAAAGCTATGTCAGGAAATTTCATTAGTAAAATTTCATCCTTACTAAACATTTCTAATTTAAAAAAATTTAAAGCAAAATTTGATCCACGTTTATATAATGGTGCTATTTTTATAGGGCTAGACTCACCTGTAATAAAAAGCCATGGTGGGACTGATTATATAGGATTTTCTAATTCTCTAAGTGTTTGCACTAGGGTTGTAAGTGGTAATTTAATTGAAAAAATAAGAAACAATATTAATTGATGACAAGAATAAACTTAACTAAAAAAGACTTAATAAATTCTGTCTATATGCAGATTGGCTTTTCCAAAAACATCTCTGAAAATTTAATAGATGATTTTTTATCTTTAATAATTAAAAATTTAAAAAAAGAAAAAAAATTAAAATTATCGAAATTTGGAACCTTTTCAATTCGATCAAAAAAAAGTAGAATTGGCAGAAATCCCAAAACTAATGAACAAAAAATGATATCTGATAGAGATGTAGTTCTATTTAAAGCTTCAAAAGAATTTAAAGATTTAGTAAATTCTAGGAATGATTCTTAAAAGTAATAAAGCTTATAAATCAATAGGAGAAGTTGCTAAAATTCTTAATCTAGTTAATAAAAAGAAAGGCACATTAAACACTCATACTATTCGTTTTTGGGAAAAAGAATTTAAACAAATTAAGCCAAATATCCTAGATGGCAATAGAAGATATTATAATAATGAAATGATAGAAGTTTTAAAAAAAGTTAAATACCTTCTTAAAGATCAAGGAATGACAATTTATGGTGCTAAAAAATTTCTTAATTCCCATCAATCTTTAAAACTTGACGAATTACCAAATAATTCTATAAGTGCTAATCATAGTATAAAAAATAAACTTAAAAAAATTTCGAATCTAATAAAACAAATTAAAAAGTTAAAATAATATGGCAAAAAAAACACACGTTAAAGTCAGACTTGTACCTGAGGCTAAGCCTGATAGTCCATTTTTTTACTATGTAAAAAAACCGGCTGGTGGTGAAAAAGCTAAAGTTAAATTGTCAGCAAAAAAATACAATCCATCTACAAGAAAGCACGAAATGTTTGTAGAAAAAAAATTACCACCCCATAGTAAATAACCTATTTTTTTCTAAAGTTTCTTTTTTCGTAGTCGATAAAAGACCAAATCATATTTTTCCAAATTCTATTTGTAATTTTAGGATCTATATTGGATAGAATTGATTTTTTTCTAATCTTTTTAAGTATGAATGTTATTCTTTTTTGATCAATTATATCTTTTTTATGAATTTTTACTTTTAAAACTTCATTTACCAAATTAGATCTTTTCTTTATTAATTTAAGCAATTCATTATCAAGCTTATCCAACTTAACTCTTAATATATTTAGTTTTTTTTTATTTGTAGGCGACATTTAATCAATTGGTTAATAGGATAATTATTATAAGTTTAATTAATGTTTGTAAATAGCGACTACTATATAAAATATCTGAAATTATGGTTAATAATATTATTTTTATTAATCGTCTTAATGGTGGGCGTTGGTGGACTTACCAGATTAACTGATTCTGGTCTATCAATTACTGCCTGGGAGTTGTTTGCTGGAATTTTACCTCCATTAAATATCAATGACTGGAACTTATATTTTTCTGAATATAAAAAAATTCCTGAATATAAAAATATTAATTACAATATGACTCTCAATGAGTTTAAAATTATTTTTTATTGGGAGTACGCACATAGGTTATTAGCAAGATTTGTTGGATTATTTACATTGATACCTTTAATCTTTTTTACTCTCAAATTTAAAAATGCCAAACATTATTCAAATAAGTATTACTGGATATTTTTTCTTGTATGCCTTCAGGGTTTCATAGGTTGGTATATGGTATCCAGTGGATTGGTTCAAAATAATGATGTTAGTCATTTCAGATTAAGCATACATTTATCTTTAGCTCTATTTATATTATGCTTGATTTTTTGGTTTATTTTGAACATTTT
>Ga0307986_10001169_pt1 | contig 19291 bp, 22 predicted proteins | sample EllFjometageno82_FD_203170 | JGI IMG/M metagenome (GOLD analysis project Ga0307986, IMG submission 203170) | Marine microbial communities from Ellis Fjord, Antarctic Ocean - #82 | ecosystem: Environmental > Aquatic > Marine > Unclassified | place: Southern Ocean | collected 2014-10-09
GTTTTTGATATTTTTGCTTATTTTAATGAAATTTTTGACTTTTATCATTTTATTTTTTTTGATAAAAAATGATCAAGTTAATTATATATAAATAACAAAACGAAAGATAAATATGAAAACAATTAAATCAGCAATTTTTGGGGTTTTAGCGACGTTCGCTTTAATTACTTCATCAAATGCAGTCTCACTTGGTGGACTATACTTCGAAGTAGGTAGTTCAGCAGTAGGAGTTGAGTTAGATGGTAACCATAACGATACGAATGGTACTGTTTCAACTGGACAATTAGGAAAAACAGCAGTGACTGGACAATACGGTGCCGGTTTTATGATAGGTAAACAAGGAAAACTAGGACTTGACGTAGGTTATATGTTTACGCCAGGTGAAGCTAAACTTACAACATCTTCAGATCACTCACAAAGTGCTGGTGATGTTACTTTTGAAGTTTCAGATTCAACTGAATATTACATAGCTCCTATGTTAAACATTACAGATGACGCATCAATATATATTAAGTTTGGTCAAAACAGCTCAGACTTAAACATTACTGGTGATGTTACTAAACTTAGTAGCATGGACGGTAGCACAGTAGCTGCAGGTACAGTTATGTCATGGGGTTCAAACCTTTACATAAGAACTGAAGCAGGAATTACTGATTACGATCAGTTAAAAGTTTCTGGTTTAGGTACTAGTTGTAATGCTTCAGGTAATAACGCAGGTTGTGTTGCTACCACTACAACTGTTACAGCTGATCCTACAGTGCACTATGGTAAAATAGCTATAGGATACAAATTTTAATTAATTAATTAATTAAATTTAAAAAATTAAAACCTATCTAGATTTATCTAGGTAGGTTTTTTTTTATCTGTGTAGATAAACTTTTAGCGCTTAGCCAAGCATGTTCAGCTTTATTTCCGGTTAGCCAGTCTCCACATACACCCAATTGATATTTATTTATCCATAGAGATCGCAAACTATTAGTCTCAATTTTTTTGTATGCATATTTCCAACCATGTATATTCTGAAAAACAATATTTTTAGTTTGATACCCAATTAATTCTTCAAATTTTCTAAGTATTAACTGCTCATATCGTTTCTTATTTTTTTTGTACAAATTTATAGATCTTTTAGAAAATTTTTCTGTACACTGTATAGTCCATAAACTTTGCTTGGACTTAAATCTATTTTTGGTATTTTCTTGGCTAGCCCAAGCTATAATTGGGTCATTAAACTTAATAGTACTTATTGATATTTCGTTATAATTTTTATAAGCAGCCATTACTGTAATGTTTGCCACCATTTGAGGATTAATACTCAATATTCTTTTATTTAAATATTTATAACTTAATTTTTTTAGTTGAGGAAAAGGACATGTTAGTATTAAATTTTTAAAATAAATTTTATCTTTATTATTTAAGGTAATTGTCCAATAATTAGAATTAAATTTGACATTGGTGACTTCTGATAAAAAACTAGATTTAATATTTTTTATCAAATGTTTACAAATATCGTTATTACCCTTTACACCTATGTATTTATTTAATTTTTTTTTTTTTTCAAAAGTAAAATCAAGATGATTTCCAAGCCACTCTTTTAGAATATTCTTTTTTTTTAAATCTAATATAAATTTTTTAAAATCATTAGATTTTGGTGAAAGATATTGAAGGCCATGATCAAAACTTAAACTATCTTTATATCGACGATTAGAAGCTCTACCGCCCGGGCCTCTCGCTTTATCAAATATTTCTACAGAGTATTTTTTAGATAATAAATTTGCTATCGTTGAGCCTGCTATACCACTACCAACGACACAAAAATCTTTCATACATGAAATAAGACTCTAAAATTTTCATTTATAGAAATGACTCCAATACTATCTAAGCCACCGACGATAAGTTGTAGTGCTACTATTAGAATTATTCCAATACCAACCCATCCAAGCCACACATGGTCCTTTATATATTTGGCAAAATAAGAAGCTAAGGTTCCGATTAGTACTACAGAAAGCAATAAGCCGATAATTAGTAAAGTGTAATGTTGTTTAGCTGCGCCTGCAACACCTAACACATTATCCAAGCTCAAAGTAATATCGGCGATAAGAACTTTGTAAACACCGCTACTAAAAGAAGTGGACTCGCTTGATTTTAAACGTGGTGATTTTACTCTCTTAGCTTCAAATAAATCTTTTCTTAAATTATAAATAACCCAAATTAGTAACAGACCTCCAAGAATTTTAACCCAAGCAAAAGCAAGCAAATAAGTTGCACTTAAAGCAAAAAATATTCTAAATACGAAAGCTGCTGCAACGCCAAAGGCAATTATTTTTTTTCTATTTTTCTCAGCGTAGCCCGCTGCTATCAAACCAATAATGATCGCATTATCTGCAGCCATTACAATGTCAATAAATATGATTTGGATTAAAATAATTGATTGCTCTAGAAGCATTATTTATTGTTTATATTATTTAATTGTAAAAAAACAAGGAATAAAATAATTAAGGAACTATAATGGGTAATTCTAAAAATACATCTAAATTATATCTATTTAAGCTTTCAGTACCCATTTTTTTTTCCAATGTAGCTATACCTATGGTTGGATTAGTAGACACAGGTTTGATGGGGCATTTAAATAATGAAAAATTTTTAGCCGCGATCAGTATTGCGACTTCCGTTATAACAATGATTTTTTGGAGTTTTGGGTTCTTGCGCATGGGCACTGTTGGCCTTGTTTCCCAAGAGTTAGGCAGAAAAAATTATAACGAAATTATTCTAATTTTTATCAGAAATTTAATTTTAGCATCATTTATTGGTTTAGCTATAATATTTTTTAAAGAGCCTATTATACTTTTAGTTGATCATTTTTTTAAAAACTCAGAAGAAACACAAAGTTTAATAAATGGTTATATCTCAATTAGAATACTATCTGCTCCAGCAGAACTTATCATTTATGTTCTTGCAGGATTGTACTTAGGACTTCAGAAAACATTTATTTCAAGCCTAATGATATCAATCTTTTGTTTTGGTAATATTATTTTAAGCTTAATACTTGTAATTCATTATGATCTGGAAATTTTTGGTGTAGCGGCCGGAACAGTTATAGCAGCATACATAACTGTTATATTTTTTTCAATATTTAGCTATTTTCAATTAAAGAATAAGCTAACAATTTCTATCACTTATAAAAAAATATTTAATACATCAAAAATATTTAAATTATTTAATATAAATTTTGATATTTTTATCAGAACTATTCTTTTATCTTTTTCATTTTTATGGATGACCTATCAAAGTGCTAAACTAGGTGAAAGCTATCTGGCTGTTAACGTACTACTGATGCAATTTATTATGTTAGCTTCCTTCTTTTTAGATTCTTATGCTTTTTCTACAGAAGCTGTTGTTGGATACACTATTGGCAAAAGAGCTAAAAAATCTTTCCTAGAAGTCGTTACTAATTCTTTTCAATTAAGTATTTTTTCCGGTTTAGTTATTTCGTTAATTTATTTTTTAACTTTTCAATATATTATTAATGAATTAACTAATTTAGACTATTTAAGATTTTTAACTTATAATTATATTGTTTGGATCATTATTATTCCACCGATAGCTTCTATTTGTTATCAATTTGATGGTATTTTTATTGGCGCTTCTCAAACAGCTGAAATGAGAAATGGAATGATAGTATCTACAGTTCTTTTCATCTTATCCTCAAAACTTTTAGTAAGTAATTTTGGTAATCATGGTCTGTGGTTATCCTTATTATTTTTTATGATTTGTCGATCTATAACTTTAAATTATTATTTTAATAGAATTTTAAAAAATTTTTAGTATGCGTTCTACTTATATCATTCCTGGTTATGTTCTTATTTTAATGGGAGCTTTTTTTTTAAGTTGGGGAGGTTTACTTGTTAGAGAAGTAGAGAATGCTGATATTTGGCAAATTTTATTCTGGAGAGCTTTTTTCTTTTCTTCAACTCTTATTCTTTTTTTATTTTTTAGGTATAAAAAACAAGCTTTAATTTCAATTAAAAAATCAGGCTATCCTGGAATAGCATATGGTTCTGCTATGTCTCTTGGCTTCGTAGCATACATAATAGCAATGACAGAAACTACGGTTGCTAACGTTTTATTTATCATAAGTAGCCAAACCATATGGCTTACTATATTCGGTTATTTATTTTTAAAAGAAAAAATAAGTCTAAAAACTTTATTTTCAATAATTTTAGCGATGATAGGAATTACCGTTATGATTGGTGGTTCTTTGGACGCGGGTTCTTTAAAGGGAAATCTAGTAGCATTATATATTCCTATTAATTTTGCTTTCCTTATTTTATTAATTAGAAAATTTCCCAAAATTGATTTTGTCCCATCACTTTTTATTGCTGGATTTTTAAGTGCAGTTTATGGATTTGTTATGTCTGAAACTATTTTAGTTTCTCAGCACGATCTATTAATAGTTTTTTTGTTAGGATCTTTTCAACACGCTTTTGGATTTATATGTATAACTATTGGAGCACGATCTACACCAGCAGTAACTGTTGGTTTGATAATGCTAACCGAGGCATTATTTGGTCCTTTTTGGGTTTGGTTGTTCATAAGTGAAATTCCACCATCAAGTGTATTTTTAGGTGGTGGCATAATTGTAATAGCTGTAATTTTTAAAACTTTAGAGCAAAAATATTCTAAGTCTTCGAAATCTATTTGACATTTAGTAGAAATTAATTGAAAGTGAAAAATAACGGGAGAGACCAATAAAATTGGCGCCGAAGGAGCAACACCCAGGAAACTCTCAGGCAAAAGGACCGTTAAATAATAACTCTGGAAAGCAGGCGTAAGCCTCACCGAAGGAGTAAATCTCTCAGGTAACACAGACAGATTGGGTAAATAAAAAGAGTTATTATGGAAGCACAAAAAACAGTTTTATATAATTATCACAAAACTTTAGGAGCTAAATTTGTATCTTTTGCAGGTTATGAAATGCCGATCCAATATTCCGATGGAATAATCAAAGAACATATTTCAACCAGAACACACGCTGGGTTTTTTGATGTTTCACACATGGGTCAATTTTATATAAGTGGAGAAAATATTGAAACTGCCTTAGAAAAAATTATACCTGCAGATTTAAAAAATCTTAAAGTAAACCAATCAAAATATTCTTTTTTATTAAACGATAGTGGAGGAGTAATTGATGATTTAATTATTACAAGAAGAGAAAAAAATTTCTGCATAATATTAAATGCAGCATGTAAGGAAAACGATATTAAACAAATCTCAAAATATTTAGATGCAAATCATAAATTTCATCTCTGCACACAAACATCCTTAATTGCAGTGCAAGGTCCTAAAGCAGCTGAAATTTTAGAGAAATATATTAAAGGCATAAGTGATTTGAAATTTATGCAAGGGGATACTTTTGAATTAGATGGAGAAAAAATTTATATTACAAGGTCTGGTTACACTGGAGAGGACGGTTTTGAAATGTCTGTATTAAACACCCAGGTAGAAAAACTAATTAAGAATCTAGTAGAAGACAAGGTTAAGCCAATAGGCTTAGGAGCCAGAGACACACTAAGATTAGAAGCCGGACTTTGCTTATATGGACATGAGCTAAACGAGGAAATAAATCCTATAGAAGCTAACTTAAAGTGGGCCATAGCCAAAAAAAGAAGAGAAGAAGGCGGATTTAATGGATGGAAAAAAATTAAAGAGAATATAGAAAAAGGCACATCAAAATTAAGAGTTGGTATTTTGCCTGATGGTAAAATTATAGCAAGAGAAGGTACGAAGATATTCTCAAGTGAAGATAAAGAAATTGGAACAATAACTAGCGGAACATTTGGACCAAGTGTAAATGCGCCAGTAGCTATGGGTTATGTAAATTCTAATTTTTCAAAAATCGGAACTGTAATTAAGTTAGAAGTTAGAGGAAAAAAACATGAAGCTAAAATTGCCGAACTTCCATTTTATAAAAAAAGTTATGCAAAATAAGGAAATAACATGAATGAAAAAAAATTTTCAAAAAAACATGAATGGGTATCAGTAGAAGGAGACGTGGCAACTGTGGGTATAACAAAACATGCAACTGAAATGTTAGGTGACATTGTGTTTGTTGAAGTGCCTGAAATAGGAAAAGTAATTGAACAAAACAATCAAGCAGCCGTAGTTGAGTCAACAAAAGCGGCAAGTGATGTTTATTCTCCTATCTCTGGAGAAGTGACCGAAGGTAATAAAGCGATAGTCGATGATCCATCTATTGTTAATTCAGATCCTGAAGGAGCTAGCTGGTTTTTTAAAATAAAGATAAAAAATATTTCTGAATTAGATAGTTTAATGATCAAATCAGATTATGATAAATTTGTAGCGGAGAACCCAAGTTAAATGATTGATGATAATTCAAAAGAGTTTTTAGCAAGACACATTGGTCCCTCAGAAAAGGATCAAGAAATAATGCTCCAGGCAGTTGGCGCTAAATCATTAGACGATTTGATGAAGAATACCGTTCCTAAAAAAATTCTTTTAGCTGAAGAACTTAAAGTTGATGAACCAATTTCTGAAAATGACGCTTTAAAAAAATTAAAGTCTATTTCAAAGAAGAATGAAATTTTTAAGAATTTTATTGGCATGGGTTACTACAACACTTTCACACCTAATGTTATTTTAAGAAATATTTTAGAAAATCCAGGATGGTATACTTCGTACACCCCATATCAGCCCGAAGTGGCCCAAGGACGTTTAGAAATGTTATTGAATTTTCAACAAGTTATAACTGATCTGACGGGTATGGATATTGCAAACGCTTCATTACTAGACGAGTCAACAGCTGCCGCTGAAGCTGTTGGACTATGTCAACGTATCGATAAAAATGATTCAGATCATGTTTTTGTATCTAGTGATTGTAACCCACAAACTATTGATCTTATAAAAACTAGAACAGAACCATTTGGATTAAAATTATTAATTGGAAATCAAAAAGATTATTTATCTAGTGTTAATGAAAAATTAATATGTGGTGTTCTTCCTTATCCAGCAACACTTGGTGATATTGTCGATCCCAGTGAAGCTATTAGCCAAATTCACAAAAAAGGAGGTAAAGCAATCGTAGTTGCTGACTTACTGTCTTTAACTAAATTAAAAACACCAGCTGAATTAGGAGCGGATATCGCTGTTGGTAGCGCCCAAAGATTTGGAATCCCCATGGGTTACGGCGGACCTCACGCTGCATTTTTTGCAACTAAAGAAGAATTTAAAAGATCAATGCCAGGTCGTATTATTGGTGTTTCAGTGGACCGGTACGGAAAGAAAGCCTATAGACTATCTCTTCAAACTCGTGAGCAGCACATCAGAAGAGGCAAAGCAACGAGCAATATTTGCACTGCTCAAGCTTTACTTGCAATTATTTCTGCTGCATATGCCATTTATCATGGCCCTAAAGGTATTTTACAAATAGCAAATAGAGCCTCAAAGTTAGCAAAGTTATTTTCCGAAGGAGTTAAAGCTACTGGGTTTGAGATATTAAGCGATCATTTTTTTGATACAGTAACCATAAAAACTAAAGATAAGACAAAAGAAATATACCAGAAAGCTTTAGCTAAAAAAATTAATTTAAGAAACGTAAACAATGAAATGATTTCAGTTGCATTTGATGAAGCAAAAAAATTAGAAGATGTAAATACTTTATTGGAAATATTTGGATCAAATAAAAATTATAATCAGACAACAAAAGTTGAATTAAATAATATTCCAAGTCAGTTAAAAAGAACTTCTGAGTATTTAACACATCCAGTTTTTAACAAATATCAGTCAGAAACTGAAATGCTTAGGTATTTAAAAAAATTAGAAGATTGTGATATTGCACTTAATCGTTCAATGATCGCACTTGGTTCTTGCACAATGAAATTAAATGCTACCGCAGAACTTATTCCAATAACATGGAAAGAATTTTCATTGCCTCATCCTTTTGTGCCAACAGAGCAGATGAAAGGATATCAGCATTTGTTTAATGACTTAATAAATGATTTAAAAGAAATTACAGGTTTTGATGCTGTTTCATTACAACCAAATTCTGGTGCACAAGGAGAATATGCTGGGCTAATGACCATTCGAAAATATCATAAACAAAACAAACAAGAGAATAGAAATGTTTGCCTAATTCCTGATTCTGCGCATGGAACAAATCCTGCAAGCGCTCAAATGAGTGGCATGAAAGTTGTTGTTGTTAATTGTGACAATGATGGAAATGTTGACATTAAAGACTTGGAGGAAAAAGCAGAAAAACATTCAAAAGATTTAGCAGCCTTAATGGTAACCTATCCTTCAACGCATGGTGTCTTTGAAGAACAAATCATAGAAATTTGTGAAATTATTCACAAAAAAGGGGGCCAAGTTTATATGGATGGTGCCAATCTTAACGCACTTGTCGGCGTAGCTAAGCCGGGTAAGTTTGGACCTGACGTATGTCACATTAATTTACATAAAACTTTTTGTATTCCACATGGAGGCGGAGGACCAGGTATGGGTCCCATAGCTTGTGCTAAACATCTAAAAGATTTTTTACCTAATCATAGTATCATCAAGGAATGTGGTCCAATCAATGGGATGGGGTCTGTTTCTGCAGCGCCCTGGGGAAGTTCAAGTATTTTGCCTATTTCTTGGATGTACATAAAAATGATGGGAGCGGAAGGACTTAAGAAAGCTTCACAAGTTTCAATTTTGAACGCTAATTATATTGCTAGAAAACTATCTTCTGATTTTAAGGTTTTGTACACGGGAAAAAATGGAAATGTTGCACATGAATGTATTATCGACATCAGACCTATTAAAGCTAAGTCAGGAATCTCTGAAGAAGATTTAGCAAAAAGATTAATCGATTATGGGTATCATTCTCCAACAATGTCATGGCCAGTAGCAGGAACAATTATGATAGAGCCCACTGAAAGTGAAAATTTAGAAGAGATGGATAGATTTTGTAACGCACTTATCTCTATTAAAAAAGAAATAGATAAAGTGGAACAAGGAGAGTTTGATAAAATTGATAATCCATTAAAGAATGCTCCTCATACCTACCTAGAGCTTGCTGCTAATGAATGGGAACACAAGTATACAAGGGAGCAAGCGGCTTTTCCAAATGAGTTTCTAAGACATAATAAATACTGGGCTCCAGTAGGAAGAGTAGACAATGTCTACGGTGATAGAAATTTAGTTTGTTCTTGTCCATCTATGGATGAGTATAAAGATGAAGCAGCGTAAAGAGAATGAAAGTCGCAGTTATTGGGTCAGGAATCTCAGGTCTCTCAGCAGCATATTATCTTTCAAAAAAACACAAAATAGATCTGTTTGAACAAGATGATCATTTTGGAGGGCACTCTTACACTTACGACATTACAACGAATACAGGAACTAAAGTTCCAGTAGATTTAGGTTTTATTGTTTTTAACGAACTTACTTATCCTAATTTATTTAAATTTTTTGATGACTTAGGGGTTGCATATGAAAAAAGTGATATGTCATTCGCTGTCTCTGTTAAGAATTCAATAGTAGAATATGGAGGTAAAGGATTAAAAGCTCTTTTTGCAAATAAACTAAATATTTTTAACCCTAAATTTATAAAAATGGTATCAGAAATTATGTCATTTTATAAAAATGCTCCTCTTTTACTAAATGACAATATAGATAATGAAACACTAGGAAGTTACTTAAAAAAATCTAAAAAATCAAAATACTTTATAAACTTTCATATAGTTCCTATGGTAGCTGCAATCTGGTCTATGCCTTTTTCAAAAGCTAAAGATATGCCCTTAAAATTATTTTTAAATTTTTTTATAAATCATGGATTATTTAGATTAAAGAATAGACCACAGTGGTACACAGTTACAGGTAGAAGCAGAACGTATGTAAGCAAAGTTCTACAAAAAATTAGTGGTGAATATTTTAAAAATCATAAAGTAAATAAGATTTCTAGAAGCGAAGAGAATGTTAGAATTTCAACTGGCAATAAAGATGAATACTTAGATTACGACCATGTTATTTTGGCTTCTCACGCCGACCAAAGTTTGGAGTTATTAGAAGATCCATCTGAAGAAGAAACAAACATACTAAAAGAATTTAAATACGTGGATAACGTTGCTTATCTACATACAGATGAAAGTCTTATGCCTAAAAGAAAGTCAGCTTGGTCAAGTTGGAACTCAATTTCTAAAAATGATCTAAGTAGTACATGTGTTACTTATTGGCTGAATAATCTTCAAAACTTAAAGACAAAAGAAGACTATTATTTAACGCTGAATCCAATTCATGAAGTTAAACCTGATAAAATAATTAAAAAAGTTAATTTTACTCATCCTTATTTAAATTCTAAAACTTCTTTACTTCAAAAGGATCTCTATAAGCTCCAAGGTAAGAAAAGAACGTGGTTTTGTGGAAGTTATTTCGGCTATGGTTTTCATGAAGATGGTTTAAAATCATCTCTAGAAATACTGAAACATTTCAGAACTTGAATGGAAACTTGCATATATAAAGGCTTTGTAACACACAGAAGATTTAAACCTCTAAGACATTATTTTTCTTATAAAACTTTTTCTATTTTATTTGATCTAGCTGAATTAGAAGATCTTAATAAAAAAATAAGTATATTTTCATTTAATAGATTTAATATTTTTAGTTTTTATAATAAAGACCACGGTTCTCGTGATGGAAATGATTTAACAGAGTGGGTAAAAATAAATTTAAAAAAGTATAATTTTAATTTTAATGTTTCTAAAATTAAATTACTTTGTTTTCCAAGAGTATTTGGCTACGTGTTTAATCCATTAAGTATTTTTTATTGCTATGACGAGAATGTACTTAAAGCAATTTTATATGAAGTTAAGAATACTTTTAACGAACAGCATACTTATGTTTTTCCTGTAAATAATAGTTCAAAGATTATCACGCAACAGTGTAATAAAAAATTTTACGTCTCACCTTTCATTAAGATGGATACCTTTTATAATTTTAGATTAACAGAGCCCGATGAAAGTATAAGAATACTGATTAAACAAACAGATAAAGTAGGAAAAGTTTTAGTGGCCTGCCAGGTAGGAAGAAGACAAACCATGTCTTTGAAACAGTTACTAATAAATTTCTTCACGCACCCTATGATGACTTTTAAGATTATGGTATCGATACATTATGAAGCATTACGTCTATGGAAAAAAGGAGCTATATTTCAAAAAAGACAATTTAAAATAAAAAATAATATCTCTTTAGAAAAATGAATTTTAATCCTTCGAAAATAGCTGAAAATTTTATACTGAATAAACTTAAGTCTATTAAAGGTGGAAGTTTAAATGTAACAAATCACAATCGTGAATTTTTTTTTTTCGGGAAACGGAATGGTATTGTTAAAGCTGATATTATCATTCACAACCCTAAATTTTATCTTAATATCCTAAAAGGTGGAAGTACCGGTCTTGCGGAATGCTATGTAAGAGATGAATTTACCACTTCAGACCTTACTTCGTTGATAGAACTTACTGCTAGAAACATTAATTTAACACATAGATTTTCAGGCATCCTAAGAATAAAATTCTTAAAGAATTTACTTAAAAATATTTTTGCATCCAACACTAAAAGCAAAAGCAAAGAGCAAATATCTAAGCATTATGATTTAGGAAATGAATTTTTTTCTGTTTGGTTAGATAAAACACTTACATATTCAAGTGCTATTTACAACGAACCTAATGATGACCTGTCTAATGCTCAAATTAATAAATATAATAAGTTAATTGAATTCATAAAACCAAAACCTGGAGATAAAGTTTTAGAAGTTGGATGTGGTTGGGGAGGTTTTGCGGAACACCTGGCAAAAAATCATGATATTAAATTAGACTGCATCACGATTTCAAAGAAACAATTAGAGTTTGCAAAGAAACGAATTTTTAACGCAGGATTAAACGAAAAAGTAGATATTAAATTTTTAGATTACAGAGATGTAAAAGGACAATATGACTCAATTACTTCTATTGAAATGATTGAGGCTGTTGGAGAAAAATATCTTAATAAATATTTTTCTATGATAAAAAATAATTTAAAGCCCGAAGGCATTGGCGCAATACAAGCTATTATTATTAAAGATGAATTATTTGATCAATATAGAAAAAGTGAAGATTTTATTCAAAAATATATATTTCCGGGGGGTTTTCTTCCTTCGCTTCAATCTATAAAAGACCATACTAAAAATTCCGGCTTACAATTAAAGGAATATAACTCTTATGGAATCCACTATTCTAATACTTTAAAAAAATGGAGAGAAAATTTTATTAACTCATGGAGTGATATTTCTAAGCAAGGTTTTGATCAATCATTTAAAAAAATTTGGGATTTTTACTTCTCATATTGTGAAGCAGGGTTTAAATCCAAAAATATTGATTTGATACAATTCTCTTTGTGTAATAAGTAAACATATGAAAATTTTATTTGCATTATTTACTTTTTTTTTATTAACTAACTGTGCGGGGAATCAGATGAAACCAATAGATTTTAAAGATCAAAAACCAAGATTAATTATAGAAGATTATTTATCAGGCAATGTTAAAGCTTGGGGAATATTACAAAGTAGATCAGGTAAAGTTACAAGACAGTTTTCAGCTGATCTTAACGGTAAATGGGATGGTAAACAGCTAATATTAGATGAAAAATTTAACTGGTCCGATGGTGAAGTTCAAAAGCGGCAATGGCAAATTACTAAATTAGACGAACATAATTATGAAGGAACAGCAGGAGACGTGGTGGGTAAGGCAAAGGGATATTCTTATGGTCCTGCTTTTAAATTTGAATATGTTTTACTGGTGCCAGTTAACGGTAAAGAGATTAAAATTAAATTTGATGATTGGATTTTTAAGCAAGATGAAAAAGTGGCAATTAACAGAGCAGTTATGACTAAGTTTGGATTTAAGGTAGCAGAGCTTACAGTAATGTTTTCTAAAAATTAGCAATTATTCACAATTTTTAAAAAAAACACCTTAAAATTATTTATGTTGTTGAAGTTATTGCAAAATATAGTAAAAATTTTATTTATATAATGAAATCTAAAAAACACAAAAAAAAAAATAAACCAAAAGTTATTTTCGAAAGACTTAAAAAAAAAGTTTTTTCAAAATTTGATAATACGTATAAAAAATTGAGTAAAAAAAAAATAAAAAATAAGAAATTTAAGAAAACTGAATCTAATTTACAATTAAAAGCGAAGAGATTAATAAAAGAAAGAATAGAAAAGCAAAAAAAAAGAGAGAAGCTCGCGAAAGCTCAAATTATAAAAATTAGAACTCAAGAAAAACAAAGATTTAAAGATGAGGAATTAAAAATAAAAAAGCAAGAATTAAGAATCAAAGAAGAAGAACTAAAATTAAAAGTTGCTGAACAAAAATTAAAAGAACAAGCGGAACAGAGACTTCAAGATCAAGAACAAAGAAAAAAAGACGAAGAAAAAAGTATTAGACTAGAACAAAAAAGATTAAGAGACGAAGACCGAAGATTACGAGAGTCGGCAGAAAAACGATTACGTGATGAGGAACAAAGAATAAGAAATGAAGAACAAAGAATAAAAGATAAAGAAGAGAAAAAAATACTTGAAGCTGAAAAAAAAATTAAAGATGAAGAAGAAAAAATAAACCTTGAAATACAAGAGAAAAAAGAGGAAGAAATAAGAAAAATTCTTGAAGCAGAGCAGAGAATAAAAGATAAAAGAAAAAGAGCTTCCGATGAAGAGGAAAGAAAAAAAAGAGCGATTGAAGACCAAAAAATAAAAGAGTGGGAAATAAAATTTGATGAAGATAGAAAGAAAAGAGAAGAAGAGCAGATTATTAAAGATGAAAAATTAAGATTACAAGAAGAAGAAAGAAGAAAAAAAATAGAAGATCAGCTTAGAAATCCAGAAAAAATAAACTAAACTAGCAAATCTTCAAGAATACTCAAAAAAATATTTTCGATTTTAAAAAAAAATCCAGTCTTTACATTTAAAAACAATAATATAGATTTAAAAAATGATCAAAAAAGTGAGAGACTGGATGATAGATTGTGCAAATATTATGTTTGACGACTCCAAGTCAGATATTAGATCGCTACCTAAATCTGTAAGATTACAAATACTAATTGTGCTATCGTTTGTTTGGACAACTGTTTTTAGTCTGTACGTTTTTAGTATAACAACTTTTATATGGGGTTGGGCAGGATTAGTTATGGCTCATATCGGTTTAATTATAGCCGTATATATTACTTTTAAATTTTTTCACAAAGCAGATAAAGAGAAAAAAAGTGTTTTCGAAACGGGAAATTTTAATCCAGCTAAAATATTTGTAGTATTTTTTTTAATTTTTTTTATTTTTATCTTCACAAAAGGCATTGATGTGCTGACAAAAACTCAATCGTATTCTATTAAATATGATGGACCAGAAAAAACAACTCTACAAAGAATAAAAGATTTCGTTAAATAAACTATTTGATGTCAAAAAAAATATTTGTCATTTATGGACACCATAATACTAAAACATCTTTCAACTCATCAATTAGAGATACATTTATAGAGGAATCAAAAAAATGTGGTCATGATATTGATCTAATTAATTTACATGAGGAAAAACAATTAAATTTTTTTGATGGTAGTCCACCGAATGAGCAGGTTTTAGATTACAGAAAAAGATTAGAGAGATCTGATGTAATGTTCTTAATTTCACCATGCTACAATTTAAGAGCAAGCGCTATTATGGAAAATTGGATTGATCTTGTTCTTGCCCCCAAGTGGTTTTTTGCTTTTAAAAGAGTTGTTGGCAATTGGGGTTACCCCGTTGCCGGGATGATGAAAAATAAAACTGCTATTATGTCTATGTCATATGGTGGAAATATTTTTTCTATTCAAACCTGGTTTCAAAATATGCCCTTTAGAAGAATTAAAGCTGGTGTACTTAAACTTGGTGGTATGAAAATTAAGTATGTTAGATTTTATGAAATCTTGCCCGGTATGAAGGAAGAAAAATTTAAAAAAGAAATGGATAAAGTTAAAAAATTAGTACAGCAGCTATAAATTAATTTTATTTTAATAAATATTTATAAAATTAAAGAGATTTAAAATAAATAAATATAGTAAAATAGCCTATAAATGAAAAACTATAAGATATCAGTACATATATCTCATTTTATTAATAATAATAATAAAGAAAAATTATTCAATCAAGTTTGCAATAATTATTTAAAATTATCAAAATACTCAAAAATTTTTGTACATACAAATAAATTAATTAATAGCACTAATAAAAGAATTAAATTTATTACACACAATATTAAAAATGAACACCCTTATAAACTTACATGGAAATATAGAAATTTAATGGCTAAACAAAAAAACAATTATGACTTATTTATTTACGGAGAAGATGATATTATTTTTTCAAAAAAAAACTTGGAATATTGGCTTAAACATAAAAATATTTGTATAAATAATAATTACAATTTAGGTTTTCTTAGAGTTGACAAGAGAAAAAAAAATAATCTTTTATATTCAACTGATCAAATAAAAAAAATTAAATATTTTTTAATTATAGAAGGTAAAAAATTTATAAAACTTGAGAATCCTTATTCAGCCTTTTGGATATATTCAAAAAATGAGTTTAAAAAATTTATAAAAACAAAATACTGGTCATTTAATTGGAGCTGGAAAACTACCTCGGGTATATTGCTTACAAGAGAAATGGCTGCTATTGGGTGGCACGGTAAAAATATGGACAGATATTCTGCCACTCTTATACCTTTGGAAAAAAAGAAGTTACACCACGGTTCTTACATTCGGCATATTTCAAATAATTACGGAAATAATCCAGCCGGGTTATTTGGAAGTATAAAGATAAATGATTTATTATCAAAAAAATTAATAACTTTTAAAGAAAAAAATTTAATTTATAAATTATTAGTCAGATTTAAATTGGCTGTATATCACTTAATTAGATTTAACTTAAAAAAAATAAAAAAAAGTTCCTAAGGTTTATCTTTTAACAAACCTATCAATTAAAAATAAATATATTCTATAAGGTAAAATTCTTAGAAATTTTAACAATAGTGTTAACGCTTTTGGAAAATGAATTTCAAAAGCTTTACTTTTAGTCAGTCCATTAAAAATTTTTTTAGCTGCAAATTCTGTTGATTTAATAAATGGCATTGGAAAGTCATTTTTATCAGTAAGACTTGTTTTTATAAATCCCGGCGAAACAAGTGAAACTCTCACATTATATTTCTTAAAATCAAAGTACAAACTTTCAGTTAAATTAGTTAATGCTGCTTTTGAAGGTCCGTACCCACTTGAGTTAGGTAGCCCTCGATATGCCGCTACAGATGAAACTATTGAAATATGTCCACCTTTCTTATCTTTGAAATATTTCTCCACGGATTTAATACAGTACAACACTCCAAAAAAGTTTGTTTCCATCACAAATTTATTTTGATTGATATTTATTTCTTTTTCCAGCTTTGGATCGTATGTCCCGCTAGAAAAAACACATAGATCAAGGCTACCAAAATTATTAATAATTTTTGAGAAAACATTTCTTATTTGGTCTTGATCGGTTACGTCCAGAGGGAATGATGATACATTTTCATGATCAGCCATCTTATCTAAGATTTCTTTTCTTCTAGCTGATGCAGCAACTTGCCATCCTTCTAAAGCAAATTTTTCAGCAAGAGCTTTACCTATTCCACTACTTGCACCAGTGATCCAAATTTTTTTCTGATTTTTCAACACAAATTAGTTATATCTTATTAAATGACAAAAAATAAATATTTATCCTTTTTTTTAATATTAATTATTACTTTTATTGCATCAGCTATTGGTGGTTTTACAACTACATCTTTTAAAGAACCTTGGTACTCTGAATTAATACTTTCAAGCTATAACCCCCCAAGTTGGGTTTTTGCACCTGTGTGGACAATTTTATATATTCTAATGTCAATTGCAATCTGGAGAGTTTGGATTAAATCTACAGATAATAAAATTTTAAGAATTTACTTCATTCATTTATTTTTTAATGCAACGTGGAGTGTAGTCTTTTTCGGCTTTCATCAAATTGAGTTAGCATTGTTGAATTTAATTATTATTTTAGTTTTCATTGCTACCTTAATGAAAATTTATTTCAAAAAAAACAAATTAAGTTTTTATCTTACGCTACCTTATTTTTTTTGGTCTTCTTACGCTTTATTTTTAAATTTTTCAATTGTATTGTTGAATTAGAAAATTTTTTTTTTAAAGGTTTCCTTCCTAGCATTGTTCTATTGATAAAAGATGACATGATTATCAAAACTAAACTCCCAGTTACAACAGGAAATAAAATAAATTCGTATGATACATCGGCAAATAGAGCAATAAGAGGGTTAGCAGCAGCAGGTGGGTGAACTATTTTTAGATACATCATTACTGTCACACAAAGTCCAACCGATAGACCCAAAGAGATAGTAGAAATTCCCATATAACGGCTGAACAAAATACCAATAATGATTGAAATTAAATGGCCAAAAAAAACATTCTTAGGTTTAGCAAATTCACTATCATAAAAAACAAATAAAATTAAAGCAGTGGAACCAAATGAAAACATCAACCAAACACCAACTGAAGATTCAAAAGTTAGTGCGGATAACACACAAATGACAAAAGCAGCAGACAGACCATTAAATATAGGTTCAAATTTTTTCATTTTTATATTTTTTTTTTTCTTTTTATATAATATGTGTTATTTAAACATTATCCACTTATTATATATAAAAAAATTAAATGATTGCTTTGTTTTTAAATAGAATTTTTAGATCAGTCAAAATTGAACCTGAAGTTTTCAATGAAGTTCAAAAAGATAAAAATGCAACTTTATCTGCAGCTATTGTAGTTTTGTTGTCTAGTGCTTCTGCAGGAATTGGAGCTGCTCAATTAGGCCTAGGTAATTTTATATTAGCACCTGTATTTTCATTGTTAAGTTGGTTTGTATGGGCGTATATTGTTTATTTTGTTGGTGTTAAACTATTTCCAGATATAAAAACTAAAACTACTCAGTTTGCACTTATGAGGGCTATTGGATTCTCAAGTGCGCCGGGTATAATTAGAATTTTTAGTTTCAATGAAGAATTAATGACAGTAACTTTTATTGGATCTGCATTTTGGATGTTAGCTTGTATGGTTGTAGCTGTGAGAGAAACACTTAGTTTTAAAAGCTTATGGAAAGCTCTTGGTGTTGTAATTATTTCTTGGTTTATCCAGGCTTTCGCTCTTATAGCTATTCTTAGTATAACTAGAAATTTTTAAACAGGAAACAAAGTCTTAGAGGTTTTACAACTATTACATATTTTGTACCCATGCATAATTAAATTAGATTTTACATTTTCCTCTTCCTTGTTACACTCTTCACAAACATTACTAATTTCTACGTAGTTTAAAACTTCATTTGATTTAATTGTTTTTTTTTCAACATACTTTAACTGATAACAATCAGAGCAAAGAAATTTTACATCATTAAAATTGCTAACTTGAGTAAGAATAGTTTCACTTTCTCCACAATCGTCGCAGCTGGGTAATTTTTTCATATTATTCGTATATAATTTAATTAAAATATTACCTTTAATTTAAACAAAACTATATAATTAATTTATGAAAAAAATCATTTTTTTTTTTATTTTTTTATTCAATTTTAATTTGTTAAATGCTTCAGCTGGAGTACTTCCTGCTACTTCTGGAGATAGTAAAAAAAATTATCAGAAGGCTTATTTTGCAGGTGGTTGCTTTTGGTGTATGGAGGAATCATTTGACAAAGTAAAAGGAGTTGTAAGATCAATATCTGGATATTCAGGAGGTCATGTAAAAAATCCAACTTACAAACAGGTCATCTATAAAGACACAGGTCACGTAGAAGCCATTGCAGTCTATTATGACCCTAATCTAACTAGTTACGAAGAGCTGCTAAAAGTTTTTTGGGTAAACATAGATCCTTTTGATGCCAAAGGGCAATTCTGTGACAAAGGTAAAAGTTATAGATCAGTAGCATTTTATCAGAATATAAAACAAAAAAAACTTATAGAAAGTTCAATAACTAGTATTGAAAAAAAATTTAATAATAAAAAAATTGTAACTCTAGTTTGGAAATTTAAAAAGTTTTACCCTGCAGAAGACTATCATCAAAACTATTATCAAAACAATTTTTTAAGATACCTGGCATATAAGTCAGGCTGCCAAAGGGAAGAAATATTAAATAAAATATGGAATTAAAAAAATACTTTATACTTATTATCATATTAA
>Ga0307986_10001181_pt1 | contig 19205 bp, 20 predicted proteins | sample EllFjometageno82_FD_203170 | JGI IMG/M metagenome (GOLD analysis project Ga0307986, IMG submission 203170) | Marine microbial communities from Ellis Fjord, Antarctic Ocean - #82 | ecosystem: Environmental > Aquatic > Marine > Unclassified | place: Southern Ocean | collected 2014-10-09
TTAACAAATGATTTCTTATCATCAAAAGGTTTAACCCAGTATAAAATTGTAAATAGCTTAGGTTCGACTGAAATTTATCCTTTTACGGATCAATCTGAAATTATTACTGATATTACATCTAGCGGCGCAACACTAAAGGCGAACAATCTAAGAATTTTAAAAGATGGAAATATTCTAAAATCTTCAGCGTGTATTTTAGTTTCAAAGAAATCATTAAGGGATAAAGTTAAGAAAAAAGTTATAGCAGGTCTATTAAAAAAATTAATTTTTGTTTGAGTAACTTGGGGATTACATTCTCATTCACTAGTTCGATGAGTGTTGAATTACAAAGATTTTTCAAATTGTTCATTACTTTGTTCATTACTCTAAAGGTCATTTTTAAAAGGAACTCAAAGGATGAATTCGATTTTAGAGTGGAATTAAAGTTTTAGTAAATTGTAGATTTAGAAACCTAAATAGTTAGCAATAAATCTTCCGGGTAATAATGTGAATATTCCAGCAATAAATAATCCAGCATAAGTATTTTTCATAAAGATACTATGAATTTTTATATACCTTAATTTAATGGCAATTATTGAAATTATTAAAGACAAAATAGTGATAATACTTAATAGGTGTGTCCAACTATACTGACCCTCGTTTAAATCTTTAATCCAAAAAGAGGAAATTGAAACATACCCCATAAATATAATCTAAAACCATCCAATCAATTTATGTTTGTTTGTTCCTTTTTTAGAAAGCAAATTCATAGCACCAATGACTAAAGCAATAAGTGCTAAAAAAATATGTGATAGAATCATTGATATTCAATATCATAAAAAAAAACCCCCAGAAATTTCTTTCTGAGGGTTCTAATTTTGTTTAGTGTATGTATCTAGAGTGTTCTCTAGATGGAACCGTATTACATTCCCATTCCACCCATGCCACCCATTCCACCCATGCCACCCATAGGAGGCATTCCACCACCACCTGCAGCATCTTTTTCTTCAGGTTTATCGGCGATCATTGCTTCAGTAGTAATTAGCAATCCAGCTATAGAAGCAGCATCTTGCAACGCTGATCTTACAACTTTAGTAGGATCAATAATTCCCTTAACAAACATGTCACAATACTCTTCGTTTTGAGCATCGTAACCTTGAGTAGCTTTATTTCCTTCAATTAGCTTTCCAACAATGACTGCACCGTCGACACCAGCGTTAGCTGTAATCTGTCTAATCGGAGCTTGTAGTGCTTTTTTAACTATATCTACACCAGCTTTTTGATCATCGCCTTTAACTTTAACTTCATCCAATTTAAGAGAAGCATAAAGTAGAGCACAACCACCGCCAATAACCACACCTTCTTCTACTGCAGCTCTCGTTGCGTTTAATGCATCTTCAACTCTATCTTTTCTCTCTTTAACTTCAACTTCTGTAGCTCCACCAACTTTAATTACTGCAACTCCACCAGCAAGTTTAGCCAATCTTTCTTGAAGTTTTTCTTTATCGTAATCAGATGTTGTTTCAGTAATTTCAGCCCTGATTTGATTACATCTCGCTTCAATATCGGTTTTTTTACCACTACCGCTTACGATTGTACTATTTTCCTTATCAATTTTAACTTTTTTACAAGTTCCAAGATCAGTGATTTTAACACTCTCTAATTTTATTCCTAAATCATCAGAGATAACCTGACCACCAGTTAAAATCCCAAGATCTTCAAGCATAGATTTTCTTCTATCACCAAAACCTGGAGCTTTTACTGCTACAACTTTTAAGCCACCTCTAAGTTTATTGACCACTAAAGTTGCAAGAGCTTCACCCTCAACATCTTCAGCAATTATCATCAGAGGTCTACTAGCTTGAACAACTGCCTCAAGTAGAGGAACTATATCTTGTAAGTTGGCTAATTTTTTTTCAACTAAAAGAATTAAAGGATTATCTAACTCAGTAATCATTTTTTCTGTGTTAGTCACAAAGTACGGAGACAAATAACCTCTGTCGAACTGCATACCTTCAACTACATCTAATTCCGTTTCAAAACCTTTAGCTTCTTCAACCGTGATTACTCCTTCATTGCCAACTTTTTGCATTGCTTTTGAAATCATATCACCAATTGATTTTTCACTATTTGCAGAAATTGTTCCTACTTGAGCAACTTCTTCATTAGTTTTAACTTTTTTAGAACTAGCTTTTAATTTATCTATTACAAACTCAACTGCTTTATCAATCCCACGCTTAAGATCCATCGGATTCATTCCAGCTGTTACGTATTTTAATCCTTCTTTTACGATAGCTTGAGTAAGAATAGTCGCAGTAGTTGTTCCGTCACCAGCGTTATCATTTGTTTTGCTTGCAACTTCTTTAACCATCTGAGCACCCATATTCTCAAATTTATCTTCAAGTTCGATTTCCTTTGCTACAGAAACACCATCTTTTGTTGTTCTTGGTGCACCGTAAGATTTATCCATAACAACATTTCGACCTTTAGGCCCTAATGTTACTTTGACAGCATTTGCCAAAATATCTACACCGTTAAGCATCTTAGCTCTTGCTTCTGTTCCGAATTTTATTACTTTCGCCATTTTTGATCTCCTTTTTGATCTCTAACTTATTTACTTTTTGAAACTCCCATGATGTCGGATTCTTTCATTATACTATATTCTTTGTTGTCAATTTTAACCTCAGTACCTGACCATTTTCCAAAAAGAACAATATCTCCAATTTTAACGTCCATTGGTAATAATTTACCTTCTTCTGTTTTTCCTCCTGGACCTATAGCTACGACTTCGCCTTCTTGTGGTTTTTCTTTAGCAGTGTCTGGAATAATTATTCCTCCTGCAGTTTTTGCTTCACTATCGAGTACTTTTATTAGAACTCTGTCATGTAAGGGTCTAAATTTCATATTTTTTCTCCTTCAGGTTTGTATGTACGCTTGATATGGTGAGTTTTAGGAAAATTTCAAGACCCCCCAGTGTAGAAGAATTGATTAAAAATGCCTAATATTGCTATATTTAGTTTATTTTTCTATAAGCATTGAGACTGGAGACTTTAAAGTGAAAAAACTAAATCATTTAGCTGAAATTTACAATTCATACGATACCTTCATTATAGATTTATGGGGAGTAATGCATAACGGTATCAAACTCAATCTTAGAGCTATCGAAGCTGTAGATGAATTGATAAAAAATAAAAAAAAGGTTGTTTTTTTATCTAACGCTCCAAGACCTAGTAAAGAAGTAAAAAAATTTTTAAATCAAATAAATATGGAAGATCGATATCTTAAAAATATTTTAACATCAGGTGAGGCTGCAAAGCAAGCTATACAAGGCCATAAATATGGAAAATTTTTTTACCACCTAGGACCAAAAAGAGATGACTCTTTGTTTTTTGAAATTAAAGAAAACAATACAAGTTTAGAAAAATGTAATTTTATTTTATGTACAGGATTATTTGACAATCATAGCGATGATCTTAATTATTATAAAGAACTACTAAAAAATCATATTGATAAAAAACTAATTTGTACCAACCCTGACTTGACTGTTCACAGAGGAGAGGTCGAGGAGTACTGCGCAGGAAGTATAGCTAATCTTTTTGAATCTATGAATGGTAAAGTAATTTATTTTGGCAAACCATATAAAGAAATTTATAGCATGTGTTTTGGAGAAAAAGAGAAAACTATTGCTATCGGGGACAATCTTAACACAGATATTAGAGGGGCTAATAATATGAATATTGACTCTATTTTTATTTCTAATGGAGTTCATAGAAATGAGTTTAAAAATGAAAGTGAACTACTGTCACTTTCATCAAAGTATAAAGTTAAAGCAAACTATTATCAATCACAGCTAGTTTGGTAAGATGATTATTTATAAAAATTTAAACATAAAAAAAAAGCACAGAAATTCAGTTGTTGCCATTGGAAATTTTGATGGTCTACACTTAGGTCATCAAAAAGTTTTAAATCAAGCACGGCTAAAAGCTAAAAAAAAAAATTTAAAATTTGGAGTTATTACATTTGAGCCAATTCCCAATATGTTTTTTAACAAAAATATTAAACATCACCGAATTAATTCTATAAAACAAAAATTATATTACTTTAATAAATTAAAATTAGATTTTTTAGTTATTATTGATTTTAATAAATCTTTTTCAAATATTAGTGCAGATAATTTTATAAGAAAAATTTTAGCTATTAAAATCAAGAGTAAATATATTTTTGTTAGTCAAAACTTTAGATTTGGAAAAAAAAGATTTGGTAACACAAATAAATTAAAAATTTTTGAAAAAGAATATTCATATAAAACAATTATTACTCTTCCTTACAAAAAAAGTAAAAAGACAATTTCATCAACTTTAATAAGAAAAAAAATTTCTGAAGGAAATGTTAGCGAGGTTCAAAAATTCTTAGGTAGATTTTGGAGTGTAGAAGGAACAGTTATTAAAGGCAAACAAAGAGGAAGAAAGATAGGTTTTCCAACATGTAATATTAAATGGAATTCCTATGCACTCCCAAAATTAGGTGTTTATTCTGTTCAGGTGGAAACTAAAAATTTTATTAAAAAAGGCATAGCAAATATAGGTTATAGGCCGACATTTAACGGTAAAATCTTATTACTCGAAGTTAATATCTTTGGAATAAAGAAAAATTTATATAAAAAGATACTTAAAGTTAGTTTTATAAAATTTATAAGACCAGAAAAAAAATTTAAAAATATTAACGAACTTAAAGCTCAAATAAAAAAAGATATAGTTAAAATAAAAAATAATGTCTAAAGAAAATTTGCATCTTCCTAAAACAGCTTTTTCCATGAAAGCAGACCTGTCAAAAAAAGAACCTGAGATTTTAAAAAAATGGGAAAAGAATAAAATTTTTGAAAAGATTAGAAAAAATTCAAAAGGTAAAGAAAAGTTTGTTCTTCACGATGGTCCCCCATATGCGAATGGACATATTCATATGGGAACTGCCTTAAACAAAATACTAAAAGATATGATTATAAGATCTCATCAAATGAACGGAAAAGATTCTGTATATGTACCGGGGTGGGATTGTCATGGACTTCCTATTGAATGGAAAATCGAAGAACAATACAAAAAAAATAAAAAAAATAAAGACGAAGTTCCAATTAAAGATTTTAGAAAAGAATGTAGAGAGTTCGCTAAACGATGGATAGATATACATATCAGTGAATTCAAAAGGCTTGGTGTAACCGGAGATTTTGAAAATTATTATTCTACAATGAGTTTTACAGCTGAGGCACAAATAGTAAGGGAGCTTGGAAAGTTTTTAATGGATGGAAGTTTATATCAAGGATTTAAACCAGTGTTTTGGTCAACAGTAGAGAAAACAGCATTAGCAGATGCCGAAGTTGAATATAAAGATCATACATCTAACACAATATTTGTTGCGTTTAAAGTTAAAGAAAGTTCAAAAGAATTTTTGAAAAATTCTAATATTATTATTTGGACTACAACACCATGGACAATACCTGCTAACAAAGCTTTAGCCTTTAATGGTAATATAGAATATTCTTTAGTTGAAATTAATGATCTTGAAAATTTTAAAGAAAAAAAAATAGTAGTAGCTACAAATCTTTTAGATTCAATCGTTAAATCTTGCGCTATTGAAAAGTTTAAAATTTTGAAAACTTTTAATGGTATGGATTTAAGTGACACAATATGTGAACACCCTTTTAAAAATCTGGGTTATGAATTTGACGTTCCAATGTTAGAAGCAAGATTTGTAACTTTAGAGCAGGGCACTGGTATTGTACATTGTGCCCCTAGCCATGGTCCTGATGACTTTAATTTGTGTCTTAAACATAACATTCCATCAAAATATACAATAGATAATGCAGGATATTATACGGATGAAATCCCTTATTTTACCAAGACACATGTTTTTAAGGCTGACCCAATCATTATTGACAAACTAAAAGAAGTTAAGAAATTACTTAAAAATGACAAACTTCAACATAGTTATCCTCATTCATGGAGATCAAAAGCGCCATTAATTTATAGAGCAACACCACAGTGGTTTATTTCAATGGAAAAAAATTTTTTGAGAGACAAAGCAATTAAAGCGATAAATGAAACTACTTTTTATCCTTCTAAAGGTAAAGAAAGACTATTATCTATGGTAAAAGGAAGGCCTGATTGGTGTGTTTCTAGACAAAGATCATGGGGAGTTCCCTTACCTATATTTGTTAACAAAAAAACTAAAGAGCCCCTACGTGATCAAAAAGTCATAGATCGAATAGCAGAAATTTATGAGAAAGAAGGATCGGACTGTTGGTTTACGGATGATCCAAAAAGATTTTTAGGTGAAAAATACAATATAGCTGATTACGAAAAATTAAAAGATATCGTTGAAGTATGGTTTGATAGCGGCTCAACACATAGTTTTGTTTTAGAAAAAAGAAAAGATCTTAAATGGCCAGCAGATATGTATCTTGAAGGATCAGATCAGCATCGAGGTTGGTTTCATTCTTCGTTATTAGAATCTTGTGGTACTAGAGGGAGAGCACCTTTTGAAAGTATATTATCACATGGTTTTGTTGTAGATGGCAAGGGAATGAAAATGTCAAAATCTGCAGGAAATGTTATTTCACCAAATGATATATTAAAGAATTACGGTGCGGACATATTAAGAGCATGGGTTGCTTCATCCGACTACGCTGAAGATTTAAGAATTGACAACGGGATCTTAACCCAACACGCAGAGTCTTATAGAAAAATAAGAAATACATTTAGATTTATATTAGGCAATCTTCAAGATAAATTTGAACAACAAGATTTTAAAAAAATAAATATAGACTCTTTTCCTGAGCTTGAAAAATATATTTTAGGAAAACTTTTTGATTTAGACACTTGTATAAAAGAGAATTTAAAAAACTATAATTTTCACAAACTTTATAAAGAGCTTTTAAACTTTTGTGCTTTAGATCTTTCCTCATTTTATTTTGATATAAGAAAAGATATTTTGTACTGTGATGACTTAAATTCAAAAAAACGTAAAGATTGTATTGTTGTTTTGAATATAATTTTAGAATGCCTCCTTAAATGGCTGGCTCCAATTTTTGTTTTTACAACTGAAGAGATTTATAATTTATTAAATAGAGATGAAAATAGCATACACGAAACATTCTATCCTGAAATCCCACAAAATTGGAAGGATGACAGACTAGATAAAAAATGGAAAGAACTTTCTCAAATTAAACAGGAGGTGAATATTGCAATCGAAGAAAAGAGATCAAGTAAAGAAATAGGCTCAAGTTTAGAAGCAGATGTTTTAATTTATGTAAATGAAAAAGAATTCAAACTTTTAGAAAAATTAGATTTAGAAGAATATTTTATTACCTCAAAGTTTAAAAAAATTCAAAATCAAAATGAAAACAAAACAATGATTGAAGTAAAAAAATCTACAGGTAATAAATGTACCCTTTGCTGGAAAATTTTAGATAAAAAATGTGAGAGAAAATATTGCGGAATTATATAGAATATGAATATTTCTAAAAATATGAAAAAAAAAATTTTTTCTAAAGAAACAATAATTTCATTATTAATAATTTTTTTTATTTTTATTTTTGACAGAATAACAAAAATTGCTATTCTTAAGCATCAGTTAAATAATCAAAGTATATTTGTGAACGATTATTTGAATTTTGAGCTTGTCTGGAACACTGGCGTTGGGTTTGGTCTATTTAGTCAAAACGCCAATATATATTATCATTTAACATCTTTGCTAATTTTTTTTGTCATAGTCTTTTTAATCTATTTAGTAAGCAAGGCTATATTTGTGGAAAAAATCCTATTTTCTTTAATTTTAGGAGGTGCGATAGGTAATTTGTACGATAGATTAATTTTTTTTGCAGTGCCAGATTTCATAGATTTTCACATAAATAGCTTTCACTGGTTTACATTCAATATTGCAGATATATTTATTACATTAGGAGTAATTTTAATTATTTCTCAAGACCTAATATTTAAAAAAAAATGAAATTTATCAAAATATTAATTTTACTTTCTGGTTTATCTATAATTTTAAACAATTGTTCCGGTGTAGATGATGCAAAAAAAGCATTAAGTAATCAAAAAACAGGAAAAAGTGATGAGTTTTTGATAAAAAAAAAAGATCCATTAACACAACCGCCTGATTTTAAAAAAATGCCTGAACCAGGCTCAATGAGCAACGAAACAGAATCAGGACAGAATAGTTTAAAGAAAATTTTAAAATCTAAACAAAGATCTAACAAAAATCAAAGTACATCATCGTCAATAGAAGAGTCTATTCTTAATCAAATTAAAAAGTGAGTAAAAATATATATTTAAAAAATAGCGTTAACCAAAGTTATTTTAACAAAACTATATACACAAAAGATCAAAAAAAATTAAATAAAATTATAAATGATATTTATACTTCTTTAGACACCAAGAAAGATTCTTTTCATTCATTAAGTAAAAAGTTTAATTTTAATTTTAAACACTCTCAGCTTATAAAATTTAATAATTACAAATCTGTTATACTAATTGGTATGGGTGGCTCCACATTAGGTGCAAAAGCTTTATATTCTTTTTTTAAAAATGAAATAAAAAAAAAATGGATTTTTTTTGATAATTTAGATTTATTAAAGATTGAAAGAACAAAAAAAAAAATAAACTTAAAAAATAGTCTTTTTATTATTATTTCAAAATCTGGAAATACACTTGAAACATTGATTAATAGTAACTTACTCAAAGATAACATTAACAAAGAAAACACAGTAATAATTACTGAAAAAAAATCCAATTTATTAAATAATTTTGCTAAAAATAAAAAAATTTTACACATTAATCACAAAGATTATATTGGAGGAAGATATTCAATTTTATCTGAGGTTGGTATGATCCCAGCTTTTTTTATGGGTCTAAAAATAAATCATTTTAGAAAAAATTTATTAAATTATTTTAAATTAAAAAAAAGGAAATTATTAATAGACAACGTTATTAAATTAGCTCATATCTACAAGTATAAAAAAATTAATACCATTATACTTTTAAACTATGCACCAGAAGTTAATGAATTTCTTTATTGGTGTCAGCAGCTTATAGCAGAAAGCTTGGGTAAGAAAGGTAAAGGCATATTGCCAGTAGTTTCACAAGCTCCTAGAGATCACCACAGCTTATTACAATTGTACTTAGACGGTCCTAAAGATAAATTATTTTATATATTTAGCCTAAAGTTAAAAAAAAAAATGAAAACAAACCAAAATGTTTTTGGTAAAAAATTTAACTACGCTCAGGATAAAGATTTATCAAAAACTATAGAGGCGCAAAAAAATGCATTAATACATGTATTAAAAAGTAAAAATATTCCATATCAAGAATTTATTATCAATAAAAAAAATGAAGAGACTATAGGGGAATTATTTTCTTATTTTATAATGGAGACAGTGTTAATCGCAAAAATAATTGGAGTTAATCCATTTGATCAACCTGCTGTAGAAGAAGTTAAAATTATAACAAAAAAATATTTAAGTTAAAAACTTCCAAAAATTATTTTAGATCTACCATAGCTTCTAGTGAGAGAAACATTTATTACTTTTTGAAGATCATCCTCTGTTTTTTTTTCCCTGTGAATAATAATTAAATGTTTTTTTTTATAGATTATTGAATTTTTTAGTGTTTGTAGTTCTCTGATATAAAAATTTTCTGCAAAAGGAGGATCAAAAAAAATAATTTCAAATGTCTCTTTTTTGTTAAATCTACTTAAAAAAGAAACTGTTTTTTCACCATAAACTTCAGATTGGTTTTCGACTTTTAAACTATTTAGATTTTTTTTTAATACAACAAGAGCTTTGTTATCATTTTCTACAAAAGTTGTTTTTTTTGCCCCTCTAGAAATGCATTCAATGCCAAATGAACCAACGCCTGAATACATATCAAGTACATTAGCATTATTTAATTTCACCTTGATTAGATTTGAGTGTTTAATAATATTAAAAATATTTTCTTTTACAAAGTCTTTAAGAGGTCTTGTAGTTTTAGACTTCAAAAAGTTCATTTTTTTTCCTTTTAAAAAACCACTTACAATTCTCATTTTTTCTTTATTACTCTCCAACCTATATCTCTTCTAAAAAAACCATACTTCCAATTAATAGTTTTTATTATTTTATAGATTTGATTTCTAATATTTAAGAAAGTATTTCCGAGCACAACAATATTTAATACCCGCCCACCATTTGAAAATAATAAATTGTTTTTCCTTTTAGTACTAGCGTGAAATAAAAAATGTTTTTTTTTTAGCTTAACATTTCTTAAATTAATTTGTTTGCCAGTTGTATATTTATTTGGGTAACCTTTTGCGCAAAGTACTATTGCCATACACTTGTCATTAACCCATTTAATTTTAATTTTATTAAGTTTATTTTTTACAGCTGCATTTAATAACTTGACTAGATCTGTTTTTAGTCTTGGCATAATAACTTGGCACTCTGGATCTCCCATTCTAACATTGTATTCTATTAAGTAAGGTTCATTTTCTTTAATAATGAGTCCTACATATAAAAACCCCGTGTAAGCATGTTTTCTTAATTTGAGCCCATGTAGTGTAGGTTTAACAATTTTATTGATTATTTTTTTTTCTAAACTTTTAGTTATGATTGGTGCTGGAGAATAAGCCCCCATCCCACCCGTATTGGGACCTGTTTCTTTTTCCCCAACACGCTTATGATCTTGGGCAGAACCTATAAACGAGTAATTTTTTTTATCTATGATTAAAAAATAACTAACTTCTTCACCTTCTAAAAATTCCTCAAGTACTATTTTTTTTGAACTTTTAAACTTACCTAAAAAAATTTCATTACTAAACTTTTCAACTTCTTTTTTTGTTTGACAAACAGCAACACCTTTTCCTGAAGCTAGCCCATCTGCCTTCACAACCAAAGGCATTTTTTGTGTGGAAAGAAATGTATCAACATCTTTTTTGTTTTTACAAATCTTAAATCTTGCCGTTGGAATATTATATTTTTCGCAAAAAAGTTTCATAAAAGCTTTTGAACCTTCTAATTGTGCTGCATATTTTGCTGGGCCAAAAACTTTAATATTATTTTTTTTTAAAAAGTCAACTATTCCTTCAACCAGAGGCAATTCAGGACCAACAACAACCAAACCTATGTTGTAAAACTTAATAGTTATTAGCAACTTATTAAAATTTAAAAAATTTATATCTAAATTTTTAGCTAGAGAAGCTGTGCCAGCATTTCCTGGAATGCAATAAATTTTATTAGTAATGTTAGAATTGTATATTTTTTGGCAAAGCGCATGTTCTCTTCCACCACTACCAATTAAAGCAATATTCATATGAGAAAATATATTATATATACTATTCTTATATATGAACAAAAAAAAAGCTTTACTCAAATACAAACCTAATACCTTCGATATTTTGAAAGAAGGGGACCATGTTATTTGTGCTGTTTCAATGAAAATAATACCACTTGAAAGCCTGAACTATTGGAATGTTGAAAGGCAAGAAGCTTATTACTCTCCGATTGAAGCAAAATCTAAATATGAAGAGTTAAGAAAAAAAAAATAATTATTTCCAACGATTGTGCGTCCAAATCCACTGCCCTGGATCTTGTGATATCATTTGTTCAAGAATTTTATTTAATTTAATAGATATATTTATTTTGTTAGATTCAGAATCATCTCTGCTCACAATATTGATTGGTTCATAAATTTCCATTTCAAAATTATCATTTTTTTTTCTAGCTATGTAGATGGGGACAATATCTAAATTAAATTTTAAAGCCATTTGAGCGGGCAAAGTTGTAGTAAATGCCATGTGTTCAAAAAAAGGTAATTTTTTACCTTCACTCACTCTTTGGTCTATCATTAGCGCAATACTAGAATTATTTTTTATACAATTAATCGCCTCTTTGACACCCGCTAATCCTTTTTTTATTTGATTTTTACACACATGTTGTTTTCGAATGTATTCCATTAATGGATTTAAAAAAAAATTATTTAGTGGTCTATAAATTGTGGCTAAGTTAACATTTCTTTTTGTTAATTCCATGGACATTAATTCAAAATTTGCAAAATGACCTGAAACAAAAATTACTGGTTTATTACTTTTGATAACTTTATCTAGAATTTTGTCACCTTTAATATTTATATGAGAATTTGAATTTTTAAATTTTTTTAAAAACAAATATTCTATGAAAGTCTTTCCATAATTATCCCACATTTTAAATTTTATTTCTTTTTTTATATCTTCATTGTAAGACCCTAAAAATTTTTCTAGATTATTGTCAATTATTTTTTCCGATTTTATAAACGGACCAATTTTCTTGAAAAGAAAAGAAAAAATTTTTCTACTTATAGAAAGGCCAGTTATTTTAATAATTATAAAAAATAAATAAATAATTATTGATTGAAAAAAATATTTAAAAAATTTTACGAAAGACATTTAATTATTTCTTTTTCGAATTTATCTTTATTTTCAATTTCAAGCTTAACATCAAGATATTGTATTTGTGGAATTTCATGATGTTTAATTCTAAAGTAATCTTTTTCTGTAGTGATAATTTTTAAATTATTTTTTAATGAGTAATCAACTATATTGTTTAGCTCTTTTACAGAGTAATTGTAATGATCCGGAAAAGCCACTTTTTTTTTAACGAGTAGACTACTTCTTTCTAAAAGATTAAAAAAATTGTCAGGGTTTCCTATTCCCGCAAAAGCAAATAAATTAGTGTTTGTAAATTTATTTAAATTAACAGGTAAGTATTTTGAGTAGTAAATGCTGATATTATTAGATATGTCTTTTATTTTTTTTTCAAAAATCTCATTAATATTTCCATTAATAACTACTATATGACTATTTTTAAGTGAGGATAAAGATTCTCTAAGAGGGCCAGAAGGCTGAGTCATTTCATTACCGGCTAACTGTTCTTCGTTAAAGCAAATAATGTTTAAATCTTTAACAATGGATGAATCTTGAAAACCATCATCAAGAATTACACAATCAAATTTATTCATTTCAGCATTTTTTATTGATAAAGTTCTTGATACACTTTTAAATAATTTTATATTCTTTGATTCAATTAATTTAAATTCATCATCGTGTGCTTTATAGAATTTTTTAACTATAGCGACTTTTTTATTTAATCTTTTTAATATTCTAGCAAGCTCAATACATAAAGGAGTTTTTCCAGTACCACCTAAATATATATTTCCAACACAAACTACAGGAATTGAAAATTTTACTTTTTTTTTAAAAGTTTTTTTTAAAATTATTAAAAACTGAAAAAAAAGTGACAAAGGAAGTAAAAAAAAAGATATTAATGAATTTTTTTTGTTCCAAAACCTAGGTTTAAATATTTTCATGATTTATTTTAAATATGTATCTAATTCTAAAGCTGTTTCTTTTAATATTTTTTTTCCATAATTATGTAATAAATTTATTTGTTTTAGATTTTGTATAGTTGGGTTTTCAAAGCAATTGATTATTTTTTTAGCTAATTCTATTTCATTATTTACCTCTTCAGCAATAGCATTTGATTTTAAAAGTTCGTATGTTTCTTGAAAATTATAAACGTATGGACCATGAAAAATTTTGCAACCCAATTTTGCTGCTTCTATAGGATTTTGACCACCAACATTTCGCAAGTTCCTCATAAAGGATTTGCCCATAAAAATATTTTTACAATAATTAAAATATTTAGAAAGGACACCAAAAGAATTAATTATTAGAATCTCCGTTTGAGAATCGATCAAATCATTATTATTTAATATTTGCGAATTTAAATTAAATTTATTAGACAAATTCTTAATATGATGAGATCTACTAATATGCCTTGGTATAATAATAGTTAAAATATTTTCATATTTTTTTTTAATTTCTAGATGTGTCTTAAGAACAATAAGTTCCTCACCACTATGTGTACTAGCTGCACACCAAGTTTTAAAATTATTTAATTGTTTTTTATTAGAATCTGTAAGTTCATCCGATGAATTTGTAGCTGAATATTTTAAATTACCGATGTACTTTAAATTTTGAACATAAAGTTTACTTAAATTATTTTCTGATTCTTTGCTAGATGCAAGGCATAAATCAAAATTTTTAAAAACCTCCTTCCCAAAACTAGAAACCGTTTTCCATTTGTTAAATGATTTTTTTGTTATCCTTGCGTTAATAAGGAGCAATGAAATTTTTTTTTCTTTAATTTTAAATAAAAAATTTGGCCAAATTTCAGAATCTACAAAACAAATTAAGTCTGGCTTCCAGCAATTTAAAAAACTTTCTGCAAGATTTTCAAGATCTAAAGGAAAAAAACGATGGATAATATTTTTATTATGATTTAATTTTTTTTCTAGAAGTTTTGAAGAACTCAAGGTCACAGTAGTTATTAGGAAATCTACATCTTTATTAGTACTATTTATTTCTTCTATTAAAGGTAAAATACTCAAACATTCACCAATGCTCGCTGCATGAAACCAAATTAATTTTTTATTTTTATTTTTATTTATTTTAAAATGAGAAGAAAAAATTTTTTCTTTAAATCTGTTTGGATCTTCTTTTCCAAAAAATGATCTACAATAAATTAAAGCTACAAATAAAGGAAACAGTAAATAAGTTAAATATTTATAAGCTCTCAACATTAAATTATTTTAACTGTTTGTTGTATAAGGATTTATATTCTTGTGAATTTTTTATTAACTCTTCATGGTTGCCAGAGCCAATAATTGATCCGTTCTTTAGAACAAAAATTTGTTGAGCGCTGTGTATAGTTGATAGTCTATGAGCAATAACTAAAGTTGTTTTATTTCTAGTTAAATTAATAATTGCATCTTGTACCACCTGTTCAGAATCTGCATCCAAAGAAGATGTAGCTTCATCAAGAAGAATAATTGGTGATTTTTTTAAAATTGCACGAGCTATAGATATTCTTTGCTTTTGTCCACCAGACAAGCGGACGCCATTTTCTCCAATAGATGTTTCATAACCCTCAGGTAAGTTTTTGATAAAATCATCTGCAGCTGCAAAGCGGCAGGCTTCAATTATATCTTTTTGTAAAGCTTTTGGATTACCATATGCAATATTAGCTTTTACTGAATCATCAAACAAAATTACATCTTGGCTTACTAAGGAAATATGTTTTCTAAGTGAGTAAAGTGACACTTTATTTATATTTTGACCATCAATAGAAATTTTTCCTTCTTGAGACTCATAAAACCTAGGCAATAAATTGATAATTGTACTTTTACCAGCACCACTATGACCGACAAAAGCGGTCATAGAACCACCTTTAATATTCAAGTTAATATTTTTGACTGCTTTTTCTTTGGTATTTGAATAATGAAAACTTACATTCTTAAATTCTATATTACATCCATCAATCTTTAGGTCTGGTAGGTTTTCATCATTTTTTGTTTGAATAGGACCATCTATAACTACGAAAACTCTTTTTGCCGCCGCTGCTCCCTGATAAGCAATTAAATTAATTGTAGCAAGTGAGCGTATAGGTTGGTACGCTAACATCATAGCTGCTAGAAATGAAAAAAAATTATTTATTTCTAATTCTCCTGTGCCAATCAATCTCCCAGAATAAAAAATAAAACCTGCAATCATAAACCCTGTAAGTGTTTCCATCACAGGTGTGGCTCTAATCATGACACTAGAAATTTTTATATTTTTTTTAACCAAAGCATCTATAAATTTTGCTGCATTATCTTTTTCTTTTTCTTCTTTTTGATAAATTCTAATCATTTTTGATGCTTTAAAAATTTCTGTGAGAAAAGTAGTAAAATCACCAGCCATTTCGCCGGCTTGCGTTTGGACCTTACCAATTCTTTTTCCAAGGTTTTTAGCAAAAAATATTGCCAAAGGCATCATGATAAGAGCGAAGCATGCCAATTTCCAGTTTTGATAAAACATTAAACTTATTAGTAATATTAATGAAAATGTGTCTTTCATTATATTGAGAACTCCGGTGCTAACAAGAGTCTGAACAGAACCACAATCAAATTGAATATTTGAAATATATTTACCAGAATGTCTATTGTCTAAAGTTTGAATATCAGCTAGCAAAATTATACTTGTGATTTTTTTTTGAAGTTCCCCACCTATTTTACCTCCAACTTTAATTATATTTATTCTTGCAAAATAAAGTGAAATTCCTTTTGATGAAAAAGCGAAAATAATACCTATTGGAATTAACCAAGCTAAAGTTTTATCTTTATCTATAAATATTTTTTTTACAGCTGGGTCCAAAAGCCATGCGGTAGCTGCAGTACTGGCCGCCACAACAATAGACAAAGCTAGAGAAAGAAGTATTGTTTTTAAGTGTTGTTTTACGTACTCCTTGTACAATCTTTTGAGTATAGCAATTAGTTCATTTAATTTCATAATTTTATTTAATTAAAAAAATTCCAAGAAACAAAAAAAAACCAGAAAAATTATTTATTTTAAAGGTTTTTAAGCATTCCTCTGGATTATTTTTTTTAAAATTTATTTGATACATTAAACTTAAAATATAAATTATTATTAATAGAGTAAAATTATTTAAACCTAATTTATCATAAAACAAGAAAACAATTAAAGCAGAGCTTGTAAAATAACAAAAACTTACAAATAACCTTATATTTTTTTTAAACTTAACAGATGTAGACTTAATACCAATTATTTCATCATCTGCAACATCTTGAGTTCCATAAATCGTGTCATAGCCTAATGTCCAAAATATGGCCGACAGATAAAGCACAATAATTTCAGTAGAAATATTATTAGTCATAGCAGTCCAAGCCATCACGATGCCCCAATTAAAAGTTAATCCTAAAAAAAACTGAGGCCAATAAGTTATTCTTTTCATGAAAGGATATGAAAAAGCTAAAAACATTGAGGCAAAACCTAAAATAATTGTCAACATATTGAATTGAATTAATATTAAAAACGCTAAGACACAAAGTGTAGCCGTATAGATTAAGGCTATGTTTATTGAAATCGAATCACAAGCAAGAGGTCTATTTTTGGTTCTTTGAACTTTCTTGTCTATATCTTTGTCCACAATGTCATTAACAATACATCCTGCGCTCCTCATTAAAACTGAGCCTAGAAAAAATAAAAGAAGATAATATATAAATTGATTTAGGTTTTGTTCTAAGCTGTAAGCGTAAGCAAGACCCCAAGAGCAAGGCCAAAAAAGCAACATAATGCCTATAGGTTTATTTAACCTTGTAAGATTTATAAATATTTTTAATTGAGACATCAGTGAATAATTGCTTGTAAGTATCAAACACTATCTACATAATCAATTTGATTCGAATGGATATAGATTACACAGTTGCAGCCTTAATGTTTCCAGCCATACCTCTAATGATGACTATGTATAGTAATAGATTCCATACTTTAAGTAGTTTAATTAGGAAACTACATGACCAGTATATTTTTGAAAAACGTACACCTCCCGAGTGGGAAAATCAGCTGCATGTCTTGAACAACAGAACTAATATATTAAAGTACACAATGGGTTTTGCAGCTTTTGGTTTCCTTTTTAACATGTCGACAGTTTTGATGCTTTATTTAGGAGACTTAAACACTGCTAGAATAATTTTTGCTGGATGCTGTATTTGTATGATAATTTCAATTTTTTTATTTTTACAAGAAATAAGACTTTCCAATCAAGCGCTAAAGTATCATTTGAGCGATATGGACTCGATGAAAAAAGATTTATAATTTATTTTTTTTCTAAAAGGCTTTTCTTAAATAGTGATATTCCATTATTCACTTTATGATTATAAGATTCTTTAAAAGCTTCTAGTTGCCAACCTTTCATTCTTGTAATGATCAATTCTAAATTTTCTGATTTCCAGCTACTATCTGTATTTTCATTTTTCCACATTTTTTTTTCTTCGTCTGTGCGAGCACAACCATAACAAAAACCAGTCATAGGATCAGTTTTACAAATACTTATACAAGGAGAAATAAGTTTATTCATTACACCAAAAAGATAGCAGGGCCATTAATTTTTCTAGATTCTAAATCTAAGTGAGCTTGTTTGGCTTCTGCTAAATTATATTCTTTAAATATTTTTATCTTAATTTTACCAAATTTAATTTGTTCAAATAATTTATTTGCACCTTCGACCACCTCATTTCTTGTTGTGTAGTAGTCCTTCATTGTTGGCCGTGTAAAAAATAAACTTTTTGACTGAATATCTTTTGGGACATTTAAAGGATGCAGTGGACCTGATGCATTACCAAAGGAAACCATTGTTCCTCTAGGTTTTAAGCATTCCACAGACCCTTGAAAAGTGTTTTTACCAACCCCATCATAAACAATAGATACACCAACACCTTTAGTAATATCTTTTATTTCTTTAACAAAATCTTGATTTGTATAATTAATAACATAATCACAACCATTTTCTTTAGCTATGTTGATTTTTTCATTAGAACCAACAGTACCTATTAATTTACAACCAATTCCTTTTGCCCACTGAGAAAAAACTTGACCAACACCTCCTGCCGCAGCGTGAAAAAGAACAACATCATTTGAATTTAATTTGTAAGTTTTACACAACAGATAATGCGTCGTTAAACCTTTTGTCATTATGCACGCAGCTATTTTATGTGAAATTCCATTTGGAATTTTAACTGCTATTTGAGCTGGTAATATTCTTTCTTCAGCATATGCACTAGGGGTTCCACCTGCGTAAGCAACATTATCTCCAACACTTAATTCACTTACATCAGAACCTACTTCCGTAATTACTCCAGCACCCTCGAGACCTATACCGCTTGGAAGTGGGACAGGATACAAACCTGATCGATGATAGGTGTCTATATAGTTTAGACCTATAGCAATATTTTTTACTTTTATTTGATCTGGTCCTGGAGATGCCAGTTTAATATCAGTTAATTCTAAGACCTCAGGACCACCTGGTTTTTTAATTATAATTGCTTTAGTCATTAATATTTTGCAAATGTTCCGTTGTGATAATCTTGCACTGCTTGAAGAATTTCTGCCTTGGTGTTCATAACGAAAGGTCCTCCTCTTGCTATAGGTTCACCAATAGGCTTACCTGCTATAAATAAAAACTCACTTTTCTTATTAGCTTTTACTATCAATTTATCACCTCTGTCTAATAGTATTAGATTAGAATTACCTGTTTTATCATGTTTGTCTTCTCCAACTGCTAAGTCGCCAGTTAATAAATAAATGAAAGAATTATGTCCAGT
>Ga0307986_10001182_pt1 | contig 19204 bp, 20 predicted proteins | sample EllFjometageno82_FD_203170 | JGI IMG/M metagenome (GOLD analysis project Ga0307986, IMG submission 203170) | Marine microbial communities from Ellis Fjord, Antarctic Ocean - #82 | ecosystem: Environmental > Aquatic > Marine > Unclassified | place: Southern Ocean | collected 2014-10-09
GGATTGTGGGGATAGGCTCAGTCGAATAGAGTTAAGTGCGGGTCATTAGGGTTTTGGTGAAACGCCGTGCCGGAAAGCGAGTGAATTCGGTTGGCCTACCATCTATAGTTTGATTCCTCTGATTCCTCTGATTCCTGTGATTGTTGAGTTAGAATAGATGTCATGAAATATTTGCTACTAGCGGGCTTCGCTATTGTTGTTTCTGCCTGCAGCAGTAACGGCCCTTCCTTCATCGGTATGAATGAGCTGGAGCTCGCTGCATATAACCGTGAGTTGCCCCCTGAAAAACATGTTTACTGTGTTCGGGAGGCTGATACCTCCACATATATTCGCAAACGCATTTGTAGAAGCTATGAGGATTGGATTGCACATAACGAGAGAGCTGCTATGACTCTAGAAGTACTGAACTCGCGGCCCAATTACAGCCTGCCTAACTCGATCCAGGATGGACCTTTTCGTGACTGATTCAAAGGGGAGTGAAGGGGAATTGGTGGGCCCACAGGGACTCGAGTCTCGAGCGAGCGGACTATGAGCAAGAATAATTCTGATATCAATTTTGTAGGCGCTCGAAAGGGCGCTACCGGCACTCTTGACGACTTGAAAGCTAGCCCGCCAATACCCAAGGCTTGGTTAAGGCCCTCGCTCGTGAAGGTCGTCATGGGCCGCCTAAAAGCGAGTCAGCTTGTCCATTCCCGACTTAATCTAGATTCCATCATCTACAGTCATTTCTTCGATCCATCAAAGGATCGTTATCGGATAGTCTGGTCCAAGAATATGATCACTTCGGCAGGCGTGTCTAGAATACAAAGAAAAGGAGCCGAGGCGGAGCTGGTTCTACATCTGCGAGATGGGGAGGAGGAGCGCGGTGACAACCAGCGCTGGATGCGTAAGATTCTTGAGGGCCTATACGCTAAAGGAGGCAAAGCGAAAGAATCGGTTGAGGATTTTCTTTATCTCACTCTGGTACACGAGGCGAGTGAAATCCATCAAAGAAAGCAAGCAGAGACTTTGATTCCCGACATAAAGGCAGAAATAAGGGCTGAGCTAGAAGAGGCAAAGGCTTGCTTTTCATTCTCCGAGCAAAGAAGAAAAGCTCTGCGGCAGTTATATAGAATTCTTGACGAGACACATGCCCCCCGCAAGAAGAGTTACAGTCGCGAGCTTGACTTGTTTGAGAGCATAGGCGAAGAAAATCTCGGAACAATCGAAGGTCTGTTGGTACTGATTGAGTTTGTTCTGGGGATGCCTGACTATGCCAGAGAATCAAAATTCTATCATGATGATAGAACCAGGCTGCAGCTGGCACGGAGTCTGTTTGTTGACATTCTTCACGATTTTGCGAGCTCGAGTAAGACTGACAAATGGGTGAGGGCAGTGGAAGGTTCTGACGCGTTTGCTGGTCAGCCCGTTAAGTTTAAATGCACAGAGAATTCGCAGGCTCTCAGTAACCAGTCGGAGGAGATATTTAGCTCAGCAATGAGAATTATCTCTGCCTTGAAGGGGGGAGACGCAAAGCCAGACTCGTTGCCCAGCAAGAGCCAGATAAAGCGTGTTGTCGATAGTTTCAATAAAAAAATCAGTCAACTTGACTCAATTAAGAATCAGTTGAGTCTGAATGAAGTCTTGAGTATACCTTCTAAATTGAAGGATTCACTCGAGAATAATAACCTAAATCGACACTTCTCTTACATGGATAAGTTTGGAATATACCACTCTCTTAATCTATCTCGTCTAGACCTTCGTGGATTGAATTTACATTCTGGCGACGATAAAAGAACAGAGAATGACCATGCCCGAGAAATAAACCGCCACAAAGATGAGCGTGCCGACCTCAGAGGCGCTCACATTGTTGGTAGTGATATATCTGAGCGAGCAAATTTCACTGCTGCGCAAATGGATTTTGTGATTGCGTCCTTCTCAGACCTTAGTGAAGTTGTTTTCACTCGGACCAAGGCGATAGGAATGATTTTCTATGGCGCTAATGCGAATGAAGGACAATTTGAACGCGCAAAAATGACCGCGGCTGACGCAAGGGGTATGAGCGCGAGTTTTGCGCGCATTCAAATGAAAGAAACCGACATTAACGGAATGAAAATCTGGCAAACTGATGTGCCAAGCTGGCAAAGAGCTTATGTTGATATTTTTCAACTTAAAGCGGCAGAGAAAGATGATAACGCTGATAGTGCAGATCGCGATTCCCTAAAAGAAGAGCTCGACTTCTTAGATGATTCGTTTCTGGATGAGTTGGAAGTGATAGACGAGACCGATACCTTTCAAAGTGAACAAACTTGGATTGAGTTAAAGGAAGTTGATGGGCAGCTTGAGTTCTTAAAGGGTCGAGGCATTGTCTTTTACTCTAGAGAAGAGATTCTGGAATACAGCGTTAGCGAGCAGTCCTAGGTTGTGCATACCACACCCTTATTTCGTAGTGCTCTTACTTAAGTCTTACCAGTACTGCACCGGCGTTAAAGGGTTCGGTATCAAAATCTATAATGTCGCCGCGAAATTTCAGATCGCGCAATGCCAACAATACTTCGTCACGGATCAATCCCGAACCAACAACAAGACGAATACTCATAGCGACATCTTTTCGGGCTAAATCAATTTCATTTTGCATCTTGCTCAGCGCCTCACTAACACGTTCACCCTGGTGCGCAATGTCAACTGTGATCGTCGAGCCATCATGCTGAAAATTCAGCGCGTTGTCACACTTCGGGCAATTGCGCATAGTCTCACTAACGCTCATGCCACACTCTAGGCAAATCTGCTGCATCACTCTTACTCAGGTATAAATAGGAGGTATCAGGCTATCCTCAATCCAAAACCTTGTCCAGATTCATAGGCCCCTGCAAGGAATGAGGTGCATGTATAACTTAACAACTTAGGCTGCTGCGACCTTCTAAACATCACTGCTTGTTGTGCATCTCCAGAGATGAATTCGATATTTGCTAAGCCAAGCCCCGGCTAGTTTAGACTTGTTTTCCGCATTAGAACGGGCTCGGCTCAGTAAAACAGATGTGGGGGTAGGTTTTATGCTGACGTACCTAGACTCTATGTGGTCCCAGGCAGAGAGTTGGAGGCCGCCGTCTTGGACTCTGAGACAGATGCCATTGTGCCTAGCGCCGTTGATGTGGCGGCAAGAGAAACTCTCAAGCTTATTCTGTCTAAAACTTTTAATCGGATAGGCTTGAGTGATTAGCGCTTCATCAAAATCTTCTCTAAGGCCATTTAGTATGTCTATGGCCTGTTTGAATTGGCTATCATCATAGGCATATATGGCTGAACGATACTTGCCGCGCATTGAATGGTTTGATCTGCTTGCATAAGTATGCAAATAAATTTCGATTAAGTCTGATACAGGAATCACTGCTGGGTCGAAGTAAACTTCAACCGCCTCAGAGAAATCAGGGTTATCGCCGCTTGATGCTATCCATCCTTGATTCACGCAGGTGATGCCAATAAGTGATTCAAACACGCCTTCGGTGCACCAGTGACAGCCACCACCAAAACCAATTTTACTAGTGGCAGCTGTCATAGAAGAATTGCCTGATTGCAAGCTCGTAAAAGATTACAAGAATACAGCTCATTCAGCGGAAGGTAGTTTCCAGTCAGGTCTGGGGAAGTGGCAGGTGTAGCCATTGGGGCTTTTCTCTAAGTAGTCTTGGTGTTCAGTCTCAGCTTCCCAAAAGTCACTCGCAGGCTCCACTTCGGTTACTACTTTTCCAGGCCACAATCCTGAGGCATCCACATCGGCAATGGTTTTTAGTGCTTCTGCCTGCTGTGTTTCAGACTCATAATAAATGGCTGAGCGATACGGCGCCCCGGTGTCGTTCCCTTGCCTATTTTGTGTGCTGGGGTCATGAATCTGAAAGAAAAGCTCCAAAATTTGTCGATAGCTGACAACCTCATTATCGAATAATATTTCGATACCTTCGGCATGGTTGCCATGATTGCGGTAAGTTGCATTGGCCACTTCGCCGCCAGTATAACCAACACGAGTTGCGGTGACGCCGGTGCGCTTTCGAATAAGATCCTGCATGCCCCAGAAACAACCGCCGGCTAATATTGCACGTTCATTTGCCATTACAAAATATCCTCTACTTGATCTAGATAGGCTTCATAGCCTTGGTTGCTCATTTCATCCCGAGGGATGAAACGCAGTGAAGCTGAATTAATACAATAACGCAGGCCGCCTTGATCTTTGGGGCCGTCAGGAAACACATGCCCTAGGTGACTATCGCCATGAGTAGAGCGCACTTCAGTACGAACCATGCCGTGTGATGTATCAGTAATTTCATTAACATTGACTGAGTCTATCGCTTTAGTAAAGCTTGGCCAGCCACATCCTGATTCATACTTGGCAGACGACGCAAACAAAGGCTCTCCAGAAACTACATCTACGTATATGCCAGGAAATGTGTTGTCCAATAGTTCGCCGGTACCAGCGCGTTCAGTCCCACTTTCTTGGGTCACTCGGAACTGCTCTGGCGTCAGGGCAGAAATTGCATCCTGTGATTTTTGATATGTACTCATAATTTCCTCTTTGACGTTGATGAGATGTGCCTGCGGGGTGTAAGAGACCTGTTCATATAGTATTTTATTGCGCGCCGAGTATAAAGATCACTGTTTCATGCAAAGCAGGGGAGTTCGATGGCCCACAAGGACTCGAGCTCCGGGCAAGCGGATTATGAGGCGGTACAGCGGAGAGCCTTCTGGCCCAGTAATTTGAAGAGTTCTAAGCCGTGCTCTGTGGTCAAACGTCCGAGGCTGACCGAGACCGAATCTGTGTGAGAGTGGTTGAGGCCGAGCAGGGTAACTGGAAGACTTCTATCGATGTAAGCTGTTAGCTTGTCGGTGCCGCGCCATCAGCTTTCTGGTCCCTGACATAGTCGCTAAAGAGTTCTTTCGTGCAGGACGGGCAAGAACTGTGACTAACCTGCGTGCCGGCCTCCTGATCTTCTAGATAATCCTCGATACTCTGCCACTTTCCTGTGTGATCCTGCGTTCTTTTGCAGCTTACACACATCGGCAGAATAGCTTCGAGGGTTTCCACGCGCTGCTTCAGTTCGAATACCTGCAATTCCGCCAAGATTCTCCAGTGCTGTACGAAGATGCTAAATCCGGCGCCAAGAAGTGCGACCAACATTGTCGAGGCGATCTGAGCGTGTGAAAGAACGAGAAGAGCTACTGCTACCCAGCTGAGAAGAACCAACGCCATGCTGAAGACTAAGTAGCGCACCGATAGGAAACACAGTGAGCCCGTAAGCATCAGTACTGCCAGATAAAATGGAATTGGGTCCCCTTGAACGATGACCGAGGTGATCACCTTGAACCCCGCGCATAGGTAAGCGAAGGTTGTCAGAGGATAGTTCAATTTCTTCGAGGTGGGCTTGGTGCCAATCCACAGTAGCAGGCCGACATTGATCAGAATAAGAATCAAATCGGAGAGAATGAGCCAAAGAGGTAAATCCCAGCCAACTATGATGGGAACCCGCAGGGTAGCCAATATCTGTATGCAGAGCATGGTAGTAAAAATCAGTGGCAAAGTCTTAGCGTGAGCTTCGCTAAGGCTTGTGTCCCGGCTGTTTTTCGACATCCCCGACCCCTTTGCTACGTTCAGTAGATTGTCTGCAGGCTTTTCATGGTGGAATGAATAAGTCGAGGGAGGATGCATCGATAGCATATCGAAATGGATAGGGCTAGAGAAGCAATGGCGATGAAACGGCTTGCACATTGTTTGAGAGAAGCCGTTGGTTGACATGCTGACACTATGTTAAATGCAATGCCCGTCAGTAGAATTTCAACAAAGAAATAGCGCTAGATTTGGGGGTTCACTTTGCTAAACCGCCCGTTGCTACACGATTTAAGTATGAGCTCCTCCTGCCAACATGTTAATCATCGTTCGTCGATGGCATCAGTCCTCTGCGCTAATCGCTGAATTTTAGCGCGTTCGGCAGAGTGTATGACTATGAGTATTGGAAAAAGGCAGTGGCAGTCTAGAAGTGATTTGCTGGATTTTTTCGTCGACTTTAGAGTCGGTTAGTCAATGCCGGTTCAGTATATCCGGCCCATGTCGTTATTCTTAATCTGACTATAGCGGTTGGGTTGGGTGTAGAGAGGTATGACGCGGCTGTTGGAGATAGATCCATACACTGCCGCAATAGTTGCCTGTGGGCACTACAATCAGCTAACAGTGAAAACCATGCAGCCTATGGTTTCAAAAGCAGCGTTGCCAAGCATTACGGTCAGTCCTCAATGACAATTGGAGGTCTGGAAGTCAGAGCACAGTTTTGTCGCATCATCGTTAAGCCGTCCTCATGAAGAGGCTGACAGAGGCTCATAATGTGATGGCTAATAGAGCGGGCTTGCCCTAAATAGCTGTACGGACAAATTCACTCTCGAGTTAGCAGTGCCAAGAAAGGAAAAGGCAATTGAACAGTAAAGTGCTCGTGGTAGATGACAGTCAAACTCTTCTAGAGACAGTATCGGCAATGCTGGAGTTCGTAGGTCATGAGGCCTCACCGCCGATAGCGGTGAGGCCTGCCTTGAGCTGCTTCGGAATGGTTTTCGTGGCGTGATCTTAATGGACTATATGATGCCCGAACTCAATGGCTTTGAAACTGTTAAGGCGATCGTAGATGAAGGGCTATTTGAGGGTAACGTGGTGTGCATGTTAACCGGAGAACAAGAACCGCCTGCGGGGTTGGAGACTATATCTGAATACATACTGGACTATATTCACAAACCATTCTCAATGACTGAGCTGGTTAATATAATTGAAAATTCCACAAGTTATCTTGCGTCAGGTGTGGAGTAGAAGTCATCTCCAAAAATATAATTATCATGGGCATCTCAACCGGTGGCCCCGCTACTTTGAAAGAGCTCTTTACCGGTATGCCCAGGTTAAACGCGAGCATTCTGTTAGTTCAGCATATGCCAGCTTTTATTAATGAGAAAGTCAGGTTCAATCTGAATAAACTTACTGAACTTGATGTGGTTATCCTTAAAGGTTTAGCTAAACTTGAAAATGGAGTGATGTACGTGGCACCAAGCGGTGTACACATGGTAGTCAAAAACAATCAATTCATTCAATTGCTGGAAGGGCCGAAGAAAAATTTCGTCTGCCCATCTGTAGACACCACAATGTTGTCAGTAGCCGAGAATCCGGCACAGGAAATCATAGCTGTAGTTATGACTGGCATGGGTAAGGATGGCGCGGAAGGCCTGGCGCATATAAAAAATATTGGCGGTAAAACCATCGCGCAGGATGAAGCTAGCAGCATTATATACGGTATGCCGAAACACGCAGCAGCAACGAATTGCGTCGATCTCATCGCGCCGCCGCAGGCAATCAAAAAAGGGGCTTATTAAGCTCGTAGGTCTAGCTCCTTCTTAACGAGAATCAATTAGGCGGTTAGAAAGGGCTGACAAGTTAACCCTCAATCTGTCAGCATTTTCCTCACGACCCAATCAAAGCTGTACAAGCGGCATCGGCTACCATCCTAGGTCCCTCGAACCGAATTTCCGGCTTTAACAGTCTTCTTCTCCGAATTAGGCCTATACCTCGGATCGGGTCGATTCATGGCGGCTAACTTGGCAACTCCCTTGTGCATCATAGTTGTAGAATCCATTCAGGGGTTCTGATAGATTGAGAGCTATCTTGTAATCACCCAAAAAACTATTGTAGGATAAATTCCGAACACAACTATGGCTATAGCTAATTCCCCGTCCAAGCTCAGTCTGCCCCAGATCAACCCAGGTGTAACGACTGTTCTAGAATATCTTATATTGAAGTTTCCCGCCATAACAAGAGATGTGTGGAAGAAGCGTATGGCTGATGGGAAGGTTCATTGGCATGATGGGAGTCTAATCAGCGCGAGTTCGCCTTTTGCGGCTCAGCAGCGGGTTTATTATTACCGTGAAGTTGACAGTGAGCCTGTCATTCCTTTCGCAGAGGAAATTATTTTTGAGGACGAGTTGATCTTAGTGGCGTACAAGCCGCATTTTCTACCTGTTACTCCAGGTGGTGAATATGTTGAAGAATGCCTGCAAAATCGCCTACGTAATAAGACCGGAAATCAACAACTGCAAGCTGTGCATCGCATCGATAAAGCGACTGCTGGCTTGGTATTGTTCTCGGTTAGCCCCAATTCACGTCAGCACTACCACCAGCTATTTGAATCACATCAGGTCAGCAAGACCTATCAGGCCATCGCTAGCACGAATAACAATCCTCCGGTGATTAATCAGCAATGGGAAATTAAGAATCGTTTGGAGAAAACCGGGACGAGATTTTTAATGCATATAGTCGAAGGGCTGGCCAACAGCCATTCCTTTATTCGTTGTCTGCAATGCTCGGCCGACAAAGCCCTATTTGAGCTAAATCCAATAACCGGCAAGACCCACCAACTGCGTCTGCATATGCAAAGCCTCGGCTGGCCATTACTACACGATACTTACTATCCCCAGTTACTTCAGCCTGATAAGCCAGATGATTACAGCAATCCCATGCAGCTATTGGCGCAGCAATTGCAATTTATTGACCCTATGACAGGGCAGGCAAGAAGTTTTTCTAGTAATACGCAGCTCAGCCTAGGACGCTAGACAAGCTAGCTACTCTTCTGTCAGAATTTTGTGCATGCCCCAATCAAGAGTGTACAAGCGCCACCGATTCCCGCCCGAAATTATTCAATATGCTGCGTGGCTCCATCAATAGTTTGTTCACTATGAGCTATGAGCTATGAGCTATGAGCTATGATCTCTGGATACTGAGTCTAATTCTCTTGGTTTTTGGCAAAGAATCTCTGAATACTCTCAACAAATTCAGGATGCCCTGGCACCGATAAATGTGTTCCGCCTTCTACTACAATTAGCTCTATAGCAGGGAATGTACTCTTAAAGTTCTCAACTGCCTCGAGAGCGGGGTCTTCGCTACCTACAATGGCCAGTATAGGTATGCTGAGATTTGAGAGGCTCTGTTTTGATACCAGCAATTGTTTCTCGCCCAATCGAAGGTTGGCAAGTGCGATTGAGTCCTGCTCCTGTATTCCAGGGTTAAGTGCCTGTCGGCGACTCGTGTTCAGAAATCTCTCATATCTCTGCTGGTTGAGTAGATCGCTGGCGTCTCCCCATTCCCATCTTGCTGCACCTCCTCCGAAAACAGCAGAAATGAACCGCGATTCGTTTTCGGTGATAACCATTCCGATGGGTGCTACCCCTAGTGAATAGCCAAGGATGTGTGCTTTAGGGATGCTGAGATGGTCCATGAGGCGAATTACATCCTGCCCCATCTCTCTGCCATATTCTGCAACCGTGTGCGGCTTAGTGCTGAGCCCGTGTCCTCTTTGATCAAAGAGAATAAGGCGGTGATTCTCTGCAAGGCCAGAGACTCTCTCTAACCATGCATCACTGTTGCTTGAGTAACCATGAATTGCAATAACGGGCTCCCCAGAACCCAGCTCAAAATACCGAATGCTTACTCCTTCGGAGTTGAAGTATTGATTCTCTGGGATAGGTTGCGAGAACGCACTACCTGCAATTAGCAGGATAGAAAAAAGGGAAAGGTGCAATTGTTTAAAGTATCTCATTCCGATTTTTCCACTTGTCTTTCAATGAGGTATTACAGAACCGGACATACTCAAATCCGCTGAGCATAGCGCCTTAATACTAGGGCGCAGACTGTGTGAGTGGCTTCCTCATTGAATGACTTTGTGTTGGGTGCGGTTTTTCAAGCCCGCTTCCTTTCAAAAGTAGAATTCGCAATTGTATGAATTCCTACTCAATTATTCAAAACCCATTCAATGGGTTTTACTTTTTCGCATCTCTTTCTTGTACGCGCGCTCCACGAAGTGCACCAACCATGCTGTAATTTCCTTCATGGCAGCCATACTCATAGATATGGCTATTGTCTTCTCGGATGAATGAGAATTCACCGCTCCAGGCCTGCGTGTAATACGTTGGATCATCCACTGTGAACTGATAATTCAGCTCGCTTTCAGATGTGCGTGTGAAGCGCTCAGTCACGCGCGCTGCACTGCTTAGTAACATTGGACGACCAATAGTGGCTCGCTCCGGATTGACGTCGCTATAGTGGGAAATTTCCACAACCAGTGTGTCCCCTTCCCAGTGGCCAACACTGTGCCCATCAAAACTTGTAATGGCTGCTGGCCGTTGGTATCCGTCCATATGGATAACTCGCAGTGGAGAGACTTCTTCGCTAATGATCGCGATGGTATCGGCGGTCTGCACAAAGCCGTGATACAGCTGATACATAAATGCACGCATCGGCGGATTTCCCCAGCCCTCTGTGCAGCGCTCTACTCCGGGTCGCTGTTCAGGGCCATCGTAACCTACGCCTTCGAAATAGGAGTGGGCAGACATTTGAGTGCCAAGTTCATTGTAAGGAAGCTTGCCATTTTCTGGTGAAACGATAACAGAACTACGATACTCACCATTTACAACCGCCAGAACTGGCGGACCGAAAAGGTCGATATCCGGATCCGTATTGTCAGCGTTTCCCTGAGCAACCGCCTGTGCAAATCCATTTGCTTGTTCTAGGGACAGTACTAGAGGTAGGCCTTCGGGGCGCTCCAGCATAGTGTTGAACCTAGTGCCCCAGACGCCCTGAAAGTCGGGTTGGCCGTGCTCGGTTCGCGGCGCTTGATAGTCTTCTAATGTCTGGGCAAGGCTCGAAGCACTGGTAAGATAAGCGCAGAGCGCTAAAGCAATGATGCGGGTGTACATAGTGACATCCTCGGTTTTACATCTCATTGTGAAATTGAGAAACATAGTTAATGAGCCCTAGGTGCCTGAGCTCATCTAAATAAAGTGAATACGATATGGAATCTACACTGTCGTTTCCAATATCATTTTGAAATATTCATTAATTGAGCAGCTTCCAAAATATACTCTTCCTTGTTGGTGTTAGCTCCTGATTTCTGCCACGCATTATAGGCTTGTAGCACTATTCCATACTGCAACTCTGCCATGATTTGAGGATTGCACTGCCGAACTTTGTCGTTCTCAATAGCCCGCTCTATTAGTTTACGAATCACGGAGACTATGCTGTTTCCCATGGGAGTTTCATCATGCTGGTCAAGCCTCGGGCCTACAGTGGAGAAAAACCGGAATAGTTTGGGGTTCTTCTCGGCAAATTTGAAAGCTGCGCGAACAATGGACTCCGGCGTAACATTACTTGACTCCAATGGCATGACAGCCGCTGCGCATTCGCGACCATAGTCCTCAGCCAGTTTAAAAAACAAATCGCGTTTTGTGGGGAATTGGTGGAATAGGGCGCCCTCTGAGACATTTGCGATTTCGGCAATCTGCGCTGTAGGCGTGTTCTCGTAACCTTGTGCTGCAAACAATTTCCTAGCCGCCTCAAGAATCAGAGCTGTTTTTAGCTCTGGATCGCGCTTTCGAGTGGGGCTTGGCTTCTTGCGGACGAATGTCTTCATGGGATGCCTGTAATAAAGCCGCACTTTATAATGTAACACTCCATAACGCAATGTTTTTTTGCTACCTTCTCCGTAATTGGCGGTCTACAGATTCTGACCGTGGCAGTACCTTTTTCGAGGGTGCTGACAAGTTAAACCCCAATCTGTCAGAGTTTGTTGTATGCCCAAACAATAATGGTCAAGCGCACCGATTCTCTCCGAAAATCACTTAGTATGTTGTTTTTCTTTACCAACGACTCAATCTTAGTCATCGGGATCAACGGACTATCAAAATCTATAGTTCGTTATGCCGAATCGTAAGCGGCTTAAGATGAAGGGAGAATTCTGGGCCGGCAGGGACTCGCGTCCCGGACAAACGTGTTATGAAGTCGTGCAACTAGGAGCAGTCTGATCTGGCAAGTTGAAGGATCTCAAAAGCTTTTCTTTCCCCATATTTCATATGCAGCTAATGCCTTCCTGTAAAATGACAAGTCTACCAGTCTATATGTAAAGCAAACTTTACTTTATGACACTGATAGGCGGCATATGAATATGCCAAACACAAATTCAAATAACTGGGCTGTAAGCAATCAAAGACACAGCCTCCATCTTACGTATTAGAGCGTAGCCTGGGTTGCGTCTATAGCATTGGCCACCTTCGGGCCGAAGTTGTTATGGAATTTCGACACTTTGCCATCAATATTTTCAGTGCTCATTAGTTTAGGAATCGGCTCTGGAATGATTGTGGCTACTAACTAAGAGGTACCTGGTGGGATTGGGCGAAATGCAGCAAAAGATCTTTCTTGAAAGCACAGTCCTAACGCTGGGTGTAGGGTTGGTGTGTGGTAATAGCTACGAGTTGTTGGAAGATATGAAGCTCATTTCTTTCGAGCCTGAAATTTCACGCCTCATCGTATTGATGTGTCTTACCTTCCTCACTGGAAGGATCATTGGTCATCGGAAGTACCAATGAAGAATCGACTAAAAGTTCTACGTGTAGAGCGTGATTGGACCCAAACTCAGTTAGCCGTAGAGCTTGAGGTTTCCAGTCAGACAATCAATGCCATCGAGAAAGGTAAATTCGACCCTGGTTTATCTCTGGCATTCAAAGCAGCCGATTTATTCGGCATGGCAATCGAAGAAATCTTTCAACGCGGGAAGCGTCTTGACGGTACCAAAGGGGTCAGAGAACTTTGATTAGGCTATTTTTCGACTCAGCCAATCCAGAATTACCCGGTTTACTTCTTTCGGTTGCTCCTGCTGTGTCCAGTGACCGCTGTCCTGCACGGTGTACTTCTCCAAGTCCGGAATAAAATCCTCCATGCCATCAGCGGTAGAGGGCGGCAAAATGATGTCGTTCGCAGCGCCGATATAGAGGCAGGGCACATCGATAGTATCCGGAGTATTTGCAAGGGCCTGACCCATACGACCTACCGAGCGATACCAATTTAAGCCGCCAGTAAAACCCGTGGCTTCATAGGCTTTAGTGAAATAGGCCATGACCTCTTCACTCAGAAAAGGTTCTCCCAGTCGGCTTCCCTTCTGAATCATGGCAAGTATATCCATGCGTCGCTCATCCGAGTCTTCCGGTAAGCGGGCGAATGCCTCCGTGTCCCAGAGACCGCCCCGAGATAGGAAGAACTCGAAGGATTTTCGGACATCAGCCTCCAGGATCGCTTCGGCTCTGCCTGGCTCTTGAAAGGTATTGAAGTAGTAGTTGGGTGTGCTCACAATCAGGGATTGTGCGCTGCTCTCTACTGGTGGGAGACTGCGAGGTCGAGATGCGGTGGTATTCATCCCGATAACGCCGAGACAACGATCCGGGTACAGGCGCGGCATGGTCCAAACCGCGATTCCACCCCAGTCATGACCAACAAAGACTGCTTTGTCGATGCCCTTCGCGTCAAGAATACCGATCAGGTCTGCGCAGAAGACATCCATGCCGTACTCTGACAAGTCGCCTGATCCACCGGTAAGTCCGTAGCCTCGCTGATCGGGTGCAATAGCATGAAAGCCGGCATCAGTAACCGCGCCCATTTGATTGCGCCAGCTAAGAGCTAGCTCTGGGAAGCCATGGCAAAATACTATTGCAGGCCCTGAGCCCTGCTCGTAAACCGCCATGTTGATTCCGTTGCTCGCAACATAATGTAGATTGGACATCATGGGCGCAGGACCAATTCCTGAGTTCTGAGCAAAAGCAGGCATGGTTAGACCAGACGTTCCAAGACCGGCATAAATGCCAGCACTAACAGCATTTTTCAAGAATCGACGACGGTTGCTAGGCATTCTTAATTCCTCTTATGTATTCGTTTGCGTGGTTTTCAATTATTAGATTCTTTTTTCGCTTCAGCTTCCAGGTATCTCGCGCCTCGAAGCGCGCCGGTCATGCTGTAGTTACCCTCATGACAGGCGTATTCGTAGATATCCCCGCTATCGTCCCGCATGAATGAAAATTCGCCGCGCCAGGGCTCCGTGTAAAGCTTAGGATCATCCGCGGTATATTGATAATTCAACTCGGTATCAGAGGCTCGTGTAAAGCGCTCGGTCACGCGAGCTTCACTACTTATCAACATTGGCCGGCTAAGAGTAGCACGCTCAGGATTCACGTCACTGTAGTGTGTAGTCTCTACAACCAGAGTATCACCTTCCCAATGACCTACAGAATGTCCTTCAAGGGCTCTAATCGCATCCGGTCGCTTGTGCCCGTCCATGTGAATGACGCGCAGCGCTACAACCTCTTCGCTTACGATCGCAATCGTATCTTCGGTTTGCACATAGCCATGAAACAACTGATAACTAAAGGCGCGCATGGGAGGTGAGCCCCAGGCCTCTATGCAACGCTCCGTTCCAGGTCGCTGCTCAGGACCATCGTAGCCTACTCCTTCAAAATAACTATGAGAAGACCTTTGATTACCGAGCTCGTTGTAAGGCAGAACACCATTCTCCGGGTAGACAATGACGGAGCTACGAGGCTTGCCATTCACTATCGACAATACTGGCGGGCCCAGCCTGTCAATATCGGGGTCGGTGTTCCCAGCAAAGTCACCAGCAACTGCTTGGGCAAATCTCGTGGCCTGCTCAGTTGAAAGCACCAGTGGCAAGCCTTCGGGGCGCTCCAGCATAGTATGGAATCTGGTACTCTAGGTAGCTTGAAAATCAGGCTGGCCGAATTCTATTCTTGGCACCTGATAGGTGTCCAATGATTGGGCGAAGGCCCCTGCACTAAAATACAAGTAATTAGGGCTATAGAAAATGTACGGTTGTACATGGTGAATTCCTCATAGTGTGTTCTTTGACTAACTCAATTAATTCACCTTCTGTGTTAGAAGGAGTTAGAGCTATTTCAACAAGAATTATGTCGCTAGGCGTCCAGCTAGTACTGATTGGACGTGCAATGTGATCGGATTGGACAGATAGGGTGCTGAACGGTACTGACCAGTTAACTCCTAATCTGTCAGAGCTTGGCGCATGACCCAGTCAAAGGTGTGCTCCTGACAGAGGCCTTATACGTTGTAGGATTCGAAGAATTTCTGCCTCTAATTATTGCTCTGTGGGCGTCTCCTTGTCCTACTGATTGTTGGAGTTTCTTGCCGGTTTAAGCTGTTAACTTGTCAATGCCCAGCTTGTGCTTATACTGAGAATCTTTCTATTTATACGGTAGTAACTATGTCTCGTTTTTCTCAACACACAACCAGTGCCGCTAAGCTACTGACCGAACATAAGCACTCCATTTCGGTGGCAGAATCTTCTACAGGAGGGTTGATTGCGGCAAGCTTGCTGTCCGTGCCGGGCGCTTCACGTTATTTTATGGGCGGCACTGTTATCTATACCGTCAAATCGCGCCTCGCATTCTTGGACTTGGATCGAGAGCGTATAAAACAACTCAAACCCCTAACAGAAGAAATGGCCCTTGAGTTCGCAAGAGCTGCTCGGGAAAAACTGAATACCACCTGGGGCATTGCAGAGTTAGGGGTGGCGGGGCCAGGAGGCACACCTTATAGCGATGCTATCGGCATTAGTGTGATTGCCATATCGGGGTCAGTTGATGCCTCGGTGACCATTACAACGAATTCGGATGATCGTGAAGAAAATATGGAGACGTTTACTGACAGAGCCTTACAATTGCTAGTACAGACGCTTGCTAGCATTTGAACAAGGTCAGCTAATTTGGAGTAGGGCGCGTGTTAACCTGTCTGCTCTTTGCGTCTTGGAATTGTGTGATAGTAATGTAGAAAAGCTTAACCAGAGTTTTTCTCAATTTAAGTAGTGAACTTGTCAATATCCCGCAAGGCGTTTCAGTTCCTCAGCATGGCCCGCAAACGCTGTCCGACCCATAGGCGTCAAGCTGGCCCACATGCGCTGCCGCCTATTTACGGCTCCTTTTCGGAATTTTACATATCCCGCTTATTCTAGTTGCTTTAGGTGCTTAGAAAGTACCGAGTCACTGACATCCAGCTCATCGCGTAACACCTGAAACTCCGCCTCCTGCACCGGGCTAAGAAACGCACAGACCTGCAACCGGTTGGGGCATGAATAATTGTGTCGAAACGGGCCTTAGTCATCAGCGCGAACCGTCATCGGCTTTTCTGGCGTAATAGCGCCTTTCGCTTTCTGCTAAGAGGATAACCGTGATGCCAGCGATAAGTCCGGTCACTAGTGGCACCCACGCAAAATCATAAGCACGCCTGATAGTGATGCCGCCGAAAAACAGTGTAAGGAGAAAGGCACAAACCTCTGCCAATGCCCATAATCCCATCTTCGTGTCCGGCAGCTCTTTTCCAAGCACGCCCATCTTCTCGCGACTGGAGCTCGCAAAAATAGCGATGCCTAGAGCTATAAACAAGCCAGGTAAGTTACCAGGATCTTCCAATGCGTAAAGTGCAAACCCAATAGTCACGATTAGAGCTATTCCTGCCCCATACCAGCGCGTCCTGAGCTTCATCGGGTTTGATATCCTTGTCTGTCATTTTGCTTGCCTGCTGATCTCTTTCCGTAGTGGAAAGTAGAGGTTACATTATAACTTTCCAATACGGAAAATAGTGATTAGTTGAACTCACAGCCGGAAGCAGAAGGGCGCCTTCCGGTCGTTGCGCATACTAAGCCTAGCATTAGGCTTAGTATTAACTTTGCGTCTTGGGAGAAGGCAGCGGGATATAGAAATATTTAATCTTTTGTTACATGCGTTAGCCATTGCTTTGCGAAGTCTTCGCCTGGAAGCCATGTTGTGTCTTCTTTTCGAACTCCTTCTTCGACACCAACGGTATGATTATAGATGTTACCAACAACGCCCATGTCTTCTGTGACCGGTTCTAGCGCTTTATACCCAAGCGCACCATCGACCATGCGCATTTTCATTACGGCTTCATAATAGGATGTTGCCAGATTGCGGCTGTCCGCGACTTCATGAGCAACGCCTTTTTCTTCGGCGAGAGTCCATAGCGCGCCAGCTCGGCGGTTAGTCAAATACAACCCCTTTATCATGGTATTTCGACTTGGAAGATCGTCAAGGCCAATGGAGTATAGGCCTGGTGTTTGGCGAGTGGCTTCGGGTGGTACGGATGAATAATAATAGCCGCCCTTGTTGACCACATAAGCAATCACGCGCTCAGGAATCCAAGAAGCGATTTCATGGTTTAACTCTCCGCCAGCGGACATGCCCCAGAGAAGGAAAGGAGCGTATGATAATTCTTCGTGACCACTTTCATTCGCAAAATGATCAATAGCACCGAGGATGACTGCGCCGCTTCCTTTGCTGACTTGAATATAATCCTCGATCATCATATTAGGATGAAGGTTGTCTTGCAAAAAAGTGGCCATCAAAGCGAAGTTATGTTTTGCCGCGAAATTCTGCCAGTATTCATCATCAACAGCTGATCGACCATCGCCGTTGGAACCGGGATTTAGCATTAAAATACCGCGAAATCTATTGACACCTTCAGGCGTCCACATTCGAAAGGCAGACATGTTGTGGACGGCGCTTGGTTCCATGGTGACATCATAAGTTTCGGCGTTCGCTGCTACGTTGCAAAGTGTACCTATGATGATCATAAGAACTACTTTCATTGATTTCATGTTTGTCACTCTTTTTGATATTTCCAGTGCTGACAAGCTAATCGCCATTCTGCGACAATTTTCTCAAATAGAAAAGTAGAAACAGTCAGCCGTTGAAGATGTCTGCTATTTGCCGAAAGCAGGCATAGAGTGGGGCTATTTCTAGCCAAACGTCCACAGAAATAGCCTGTCTACACCGGACCGAACCGAGAACGACTTTTGCAGACTTTGGCAGTCAACTTATCAATGCCTTTGTTATTCCTATACTGAGTTCGGATTTGATCTTCGTTAGTGGACGTCAGCAATTGGCAAGCGGTAATATGCAAAACAGTCTACCTATATCCTTTCCCAAATAGAAAAATCACGGAGCCTCAATATGCATGCCATAGTCTTACAAGAGCTAAAGAGCGATGCCGAAGGAATGAATTTGTTCGATTCTCTGGTAACTACCGATGTGCCGTATCCAGAGCCGGGGGAAAATGAAGTGACTGTTAAGGTAATGGCCAGTGCACTCAATCATCGTGATCTGTGGATAGTTCGGGGTTTGTATGCAGGCATTAAGCCGCCGATCATTCTTGGCTCGGATGGAGCCGGTGTAGTAGACAGGGTCGGTAGCGGTGTTGATGCTGGTTTGGTTGGCAGTGCGGTAATCATTAATCCGAGTTTACGTTTCGGTGATAATCCTCGAGTACAGGGTAAAGAATTCAGTATTCTCGGCCTGCCAGAGGATGGCACGCAGGCGGAGTACGTTAGGGTGCCTGCCGAAAATGTCTTCGCGAAGCCAGACTTCTTGAGCTTTGAACAAGCTGCAGCACTGCCTCTTGCGGGCATTACAGGGTACCGAGCCTTGTTTACGCAGGGCAAACTGGAATCGGGCCAGGTAGTTGTTCTAAGCGGAATCGGGGGTGGAGTGTCTTCGCTAATGCTGGCGATGGCGGTTGGGCGCGGAGCGAAGGTTTATGTTACTTCCAGCAGTGATGAGAAAATTGACGCCGCGGTGGCAGATGGAGCTATCGCTGGTGTGAATTACCGCAGTGAAGATTGGGTCGAGCAATTACAAGCGCTAACCGAATCAGATGGCATTGATCTGGTTGTAGACAGCGCCGGTGGCGATGGCTTTGCCTCATTGCTTGATTGTCTGAAGCCTGGGGGGAGATTGACTTTCTTTGGTGCCACTCGTGGCTTTCCTTCTAGCATCGATCTACGGAAAATGTTTTTCAAACAAATCACTATTCAAGGAACTACCATGGGCAATAATGCGGACTTTTCCAACATGGTTGATCTGGTTAACACGTTGCAGATGCAGCCTCGGATAGATGGACCCACCTCCATAAAAGATATTCGTCAGGCTTATAATAAAATGCACGCAGGGGATCAATTTGGGAAACTGGTGCTGACTCACGATAGTTGGAATTAGACTTAGGCGCGGAGATAGTTATTGTCGTGGGTGTTGGAAGCGCAGGCCCCACTATCTCTTACTAATACCCGCTGCCTTGAGTCATGGTGGATATGTGCAGTCTGTGAGAATTTTTCACACTAAAGGGTGTCAGTTTCATGTGTCATGAATGCGTTTCAATCCGCTTTTAATAAGGTAAATTTGGTATTGACAAGTTAACTACTAGAATCGAGTAAAGCCGCTATTTCCAACTGCTATATCGCCGCTACCTTTTCCCAAGACGCAAAGGCACGTGTTCTAAGATATCGATAGTTTTCTGCTG
>Ga0307986_10001183_pt1 | contig 19197 bp, 21 predicted proteins | sample EllFjometageno82_FD_203170 | JGI IMG/M metagenome (GOLD analysis project Ga0307986, IMG submission 203170) | Marine microbial communities from Ellis Fjord, Antarctic Ocean - #82 | ecosystem: Environmental > Aquatic > Marine > Unclassified | place: Southern Ocean | collected 2014-10-09
AGCTGAATTATCATTTAAATGTTGTTGTGTAGACATACTTATTCTAATCTATCAACTTGATGTTAAATTGTCATTTGTTTATTGTCGCATTATTATTATATTATTATAAAATTGTAAAAAAATAATCTTGTTATATTTTTTGGCCACAACTTTCTTATATTGCTTAAAATAAGGTAGTTTTTTTTCATTATTACTAAAAATTTTTAGATATTACATACCAACTTGATGTAAAATTGTCATTCATTTAATGTTTAATATCAATAATTCAAATGCGGTCGTGCTGAAACTGGTAGACAGGCACGGTTGAGGGCCGTGTGGGTTTTCCCATGAGAGTTCGAGTCTCTCCGACCGCACCACAAATGCAAAAAATGGATATCAAGTTTTTAATAAAAACCCAATTTTTTTGATCTCACCACGATGAGTTGAACTCAACAAAATCTACTCTAGAAAAAGCACTTTTATTCTTGAAAATTTGTAATTTTTAATTTTAGCTTTACAGTAATTTTTACCTAGATTGACTATAAAGTTAAAATCTAATTAAATACGTTAATGCCGGGAAAACTTGTTAGCAGAATGTGTGAACGAGAATGTTTCACCTTAAATGAAACTGATACAGTTAAATCAGCAAGTCAAAACTTTCATGAAAAAAAAGTTGGGTCTATGCCAGTTTTAGATAAAAATAAAAACGTAGTTGGGATAATCTCCGAACGTGATCTTTCTAGATTTATTTATGCTGAAAGATTTAATATAAGTCTCCCCGTAGCCCAAATAATGTCAAAAAATTTAATATTTTGTGATTTAAATACTTCTGTAACCGAACTAATGGAAACTATGACTGAAAAAAAAATAAGGCATATTTTGATAATGGAGGATAAGAAATTACTAGGCATCGTATCCATAGGTGATGTTGTTATTCATCTTATCAGTAAAATTAAAGAAGAAAATAAAGATCTAAGGGAATATATTAATAGTTATTAATAATTTGAATTAGTAATATTAATGACAAGATATATTGAATTTCTTTAATCTCCAGTAATTATAAGGCCACGGAGTTAGAAATCCTGCACTTAGCATAATAGGCACAACCCACAAAGTTAGTTTAGCTTCTCCAATAAAAAAAAAATCTACTAAGTTCATCGAGGCTTCCATACTTATCATTGAAATAAAACTCATGCTAAGAGCAGTTTTTATTGCTTCCTTTAAATTAAATTTTTGTTTTAATAAAATTATTGTTTCAAGCATTATGCTCGTTAGTAAACCGTTTATAATAGCGAGCGTCATTATTCCAAATAACGGAAAAGAGATATTAGTTAATTGAAAATATAAAATTGTACCAAAGTCACCAATAGAACAACCAATTAGACACCAAAGAGTATTTATTGCACTTTTCTTCCATGTATTTCTACATTTCCAATTAAAAGTTTCAGCATTATTATTCATTAATCTATTTATTTTTATATTTTTTCATTGAGACTTCAGCTAAAATCAAATTTGGGTCTAAAAATGTTTTAGAAAATTTTATTTTTTTAAAAGATTTAAATGCAAAAATAGCAATAGGCAACTCTGTGCACCCAAGTATTATTTTTTTACATTTTTTTTTAATCAAGAAATTAATTGCAGGTTTTATAGTTTTTTCAGCTTCTTTTATCTTGCCCATTTTCACATATTTAATTGCTTTATTAACACTACTTATCTGCAAAGGTATCTTTGGACTTAATAATTCAAAACTTTTGTCAAAGAATTTGTTATAAACACCTGTTTTTAATGTTCCTTCGGTTGCAAGAATTCCAATTTTAGAATTTTTTTTACATCTTTTTTTAGTATGTAAATAAACTTCTTTTGGCATACTTATAATTGGAATTTTAATTCTTTTTTGTAAATCATCAAACCAGTAATGCGCAGTATTACACGGGATAACTATAAATTTACATTTACTTTTTTTAAGCATAAGGCATCCCGCATATAAACTTTTTAAAACCTTATTATATTTATGAATATTTTCTGGTCTGCCCGGTATATTTGATTTGTTATATAAAATAAATAATGGATATTCTTGATCAATCTTACCTTTACTTAATTTTGCCAACTTATTGCAAAAATCAAGACCTGCTTGTGTTCCCATCCCTCCTAGAATTCCAATCATAGTATTTTAAATTTTAATATTGTTCTTTTAAATGATCTATTATCTAATTATTATCTTAGATTAATTGTGGAAGATATATATATTAATGAATAAGGCAAAGAATAAATTTGTATGAAATTTAAAAGCGTTATAATTGAAAAAAAAAAACATGTTGGTTTATTAAAAATCAATAGAATCAAAGAAAGAAATTCACTTAATATAGAAACCACAAATGAAATTTTGCAAGCTTTAATCGATTTAGAGAACGACACAAACATCAGATGCATAATGATTTTAGGGAATAAATTTTTTTTCTCTCCAGGTGCAGATATTAATGAACTTAACAAACTAAACTCTATATCAGCAAGAAAAAAAAACTTATTTAATTATCTCGACCAAATCCAAAAAATAAAATTACCAATTATTTCTGCAGTTGAAGGCTTTGCATTAGGTGGTGGTTTAGAGCTGTGTTTGATGACAGATTTTATTCTAGCATCAAAAAATGCTAAATTTGGACAACCAGAAATTAATATTGGTTTAATACCAGGGATAGGTGGTACGCAAAGATTAAAAAGATATATAGGGGAATTGAATGCAAAATACCTATGTATGAGTGGTGAAATTATTTCTTCACAGCGCGCATATGAAATGGGTATCGTAAGTCTTATTATTGATCATAAAAATTTTGAAAAAAAAGCATATGAATTTGTAAAAAAAATTTCTGAAAAACCTAAATCAAGTCTCATCGAAATTAAAAAATTAATTAATCTAGATAAAAGTCTTGCTGATGGAATAAAAGAAGAAAGAAATAAATTTTACAGCTTTTTAGATAAAAAAAATAAAAAAATAGGCATTGAAAGTTTTTTAAATAAAAAAAAACCAAATTGGGAAGACTAAATATTATTTATTTAAAAAAATTGGTTTAATAATTTTAATTGTTTTATTATTAATTAATAAATCTTCATTAATAAATGTTTCATAATCTGGATCAATTAATTTTATTAATGCAAAAGGATATGGTTTAGATATTAATACTTTTCCAATAATTTTATCTTTAAACAAGATTTCACTTCCAATTTCACAAATTTGATTTGATGCAATTGGAAAAAGTCGTTTTCTTATTTTTTTTCTTAACTTCATTCTAGCTGTATTTTCTTGACCAATATAGCAGCCCTTTTTAAAATCTATAGCGTTGAGCTCATCTAAATTAGCTTCAAGACCAAACAATTGTTCTTTTAATCTATTCATACCTATTATTGGAAATCCAGCTTGATGAGCTTCTTTGATATAGGTTTTACTATTATTAATTTTCAAATTTAAATCTTTGATATACAGGTCTAATTTTTTAAGTTTTAATATAATTCTTGCACCAAGCACATATGATCTTGGATCCATAAAAATAGAAGCCTCTTCATATTGAATAGTTTTTTTATCTAGATTTTTATTATTTTGAATTTCTTTAAATTTTTTTGAGTCGATTATTCCTACTGAATATTCTAATGACAGATCTTTAATTTGAATATTAGATCTAAGTTTGTATCTATTTAAATTATCAATCATTTCTTTAGAAACATCGGTGCTACATTCTAAAAAATAACCTTTTTTTGATTTAATTATAAAGAATTCGTAAAGATATTTACCCTGTGGATTAAAAATTGCTGAGAAAATAGAGTTATTTAAATCAACTTTTTCAATGCTATTGCTTAAGATATTCTGAAGGAAATTCTTTGCATCTATACCTTCAATTGAAATTAACCCCCTATCTTCTAATATAATAATTTGATCTTTTTCCATATTTGCAAATTTGTATTGTATAATATATTTATTTAAACATGTCTGAAAATTATACCTACATTATTAAAAATGGTTCATGCTATATAGAAGGTAAATTAGTTAAAACCGATATAGCATTAATCGGCAAAAAAATATCAAAAATTGGTAAAATAAAGCTAAGTAGTTCAAAGGTTTTTGATGCTACTGATAAAATAATTCTTCCAGGTATAATAGATACGCAGGTCCATTTTAGAGAACCTGGCTCAACAGACTCTGAAGATTTAGAAAGCGGAAGTAGAGCTGCCGTTCTTGGCGGAGTAACTTCCTTATTTGAGATGCCAAATACTAATCCACCGACTTCAAATTTGATAGAATTTGAAAAAAAACTTCAACTTGCCAATGATAGAATGCATAGTAACTATGCTTTTTATTTTGGTGCAACACCAGATAATATTGATCAACTTTCTAAACTTAAAAACTTAAAAGGTTGTTGTGGTGTTAAACTATTTGCTGGTTCATCAACTGGAAAATTATTAGTTGACAAGGAAACTGATATTGAAAAAGTTATTTCTAACAGTGATAGAGTGGTTTCAATTCATTCTGAAGATGAAGAGATCTTAAATCTTAGAAAAAAATTTATTAAAAAAGGAGATGTTCATTCTCATCCTGAGTGGCGAAATTCTGAATGTGCAATTTCATCTACTAGAAGAGTTGTTAAAATAGCAGAACGATATAATAAACAAATTCATGTTTTGCATGTAACCTCCAAAGAAGAAGTGGATTTTTTAGCAATGCATAAAAAAAATGTAACTTTTGAAACTACACCTCAGCACTTATCAATGTATGCCCCTGATTGTTATGACAAACTTGGAACTTACGCTCAAATGAATCCTCCGTTAAGAACTAAAGATCATTATGACAGACTCTGGATTGCAATTAAAAATAATATAGTTGATGTATTAGGTTCTGATCACGCACCTCATTTAAAAAAAAATAAAATGAAAGAATATCCAAATTCTCCGTCAGGTATGCCAGGTGTACAAACTATTTTTCCAGTTATGATTGATCATGTTAATAAAGGAAAGCTTTCATTGGAACAATTAATCAAATTAATGTGTGAAAACCCATGTAAGATTTTTGGTATTAAAAATAAAGGTTTTATAAAAGAAGGCTATGATGCCGACCTAACGATTGTTGATATGAACAAAGAACAAATTATTAAAGATGAAATGATAGCAAGCAAATGCGGCTGGACACCTTTTAATAATTATAAAGTTAAAGGATTTCCTGTTGGAACTATTGTAAATGGTAATCTGGTAATGTCTGAAGGTAAAATTATTTCTAAAGCCAAAGGACAACCTTTAGATTTTTAAAATTTTATTTTCAATTAAATCAGCTTTTATTTCATCTAAAATTGCAGGATCATCAATTGTAGCTGGCGTTTTGTAGGGCTCGTTATCAGCAATTTTTCTTACAGTCCCTCTTAAAATTTTTCCCGACCTTGTTTTAGGTAATCTTTTGACAATTACTGCTGTTTTAAAAGCAGCAACAGGTCCCACTTTATCTCGGACCATTTTTATACATTCTGCAATAATTTTTTTCTTTTCTTTTGTAACTCCTGTTTTTAAAGCAAGTAAACCTATTGGTAATTGACCTTTAAGTTTATCAGCTATACCAAGCACTGCGCATTCAGCTACATCAGTATGTTCTGCTAAAACCTCTTCAATTGCACCGGTAGATAGCCTATGCCCAGCAACATTTATAATATCATCAGTTCTAGACATGATCCACACATAGCCATCTTCATCTATATGACCTGCGTCATAGGTTAAATAGTACCCTGGGTATGTGGACATGTAATTTTCTTTATATCTTTTATCTGCACCCCATAGTGTGGGGAATGTACCGGGCGGCAATGGAAGCTTAACAACTATATCCCCCATTGTACCAGGGCTCACTTCTTTACCTTCTGTGTTTAAAACTTTTAAATCATAGCCAGGAACTGGTTTAAATGCAGAACCATACTTTACTGGAAAAGATTCTATACCGGTACAATCAGATGTAATTGCCCAGCTTGTTTCAGTTTGCCACCAATGATCAATCACGGGTGAATTTGATAATTTTTCAAACCATTTAATTGTATCTGGATCAGCTCTTTCACCTGCAAGAAATAATTTGTCAAATTTAGTTAAATCATATTTTTTAAAAAATTCTCCATTAGGATCCTCTTTTTTTATTGCTCTGATTGCTGTTGGAGCAGTAAAAAGAGATTTTACTTTATGTTCAGAAATTACCCTCCAAAAAACTCCAGCATCAGGAGTGCCTATTGGTTTACCTTCAAATAAAACAGTCGTACATCCGTAAAATAGTGGAGCATAAACAATATAGGAGTGTCCAACTATCCAACCAATATCACTTGCGGACCACCAAACATCATCTTGTTCGATATTATAGATATTTTTCATAGTCCATTTAAGAGCAACTATATGTCCACCTATATCTCTGACAATTCCTTTAGGTAATCCAGTCGTACCTGAGGTGTAAAGAATGTAAGCATAATCACTTGATTTCATTTTTTCACACTTAGCTGGCTTAATATTTTTAAGAGAGTTCTCCCAAGAAATATCTTGTTTTGGATTAAGTTCAGCTTTGTCTTTTTCTCTCTGAAAAACAATACATTTATTTGGCTTATGATTTGCTAATTCAATTGCTTTATTAACAAGAGGCATGTAATGAACTGTTCGTCCCGGTTCATAACCACAAGATGCAGAAATAATTAATTTTGCTTTTGAGTCATCTATTCGACTAGCAAGTTCGTTAGCAGCAAATCCACCAAAGACAACAGAGTGTACTGCTCCTATTCTTCCACAAGCTAACATGGCTATCACTGCCTCCGGAATCATTGGCATATAAATAATTACTCTATCTCTTTTACCAACACCTTGGTTTTTTAGTGCTCCTGCAAACAATGAAACTTTTTCCTGCAAATTTTTATAGGTTATTTTTTTTTGTACGCCTGTTATTGGGCTGTCATAAATAATTGCAATCTTATCTCCTCTACCTTGATCAACATGTAGGTCAACAGCGTTATAGCAAGTATTTGTTATTCCATCTTCAAACCATTTATAAAAGGGTGGGTTATCGGAATTTAAAATCTTAGTAGGTTTTTCATACCAAAAAATATCTTCAGAAACTTTTTTCCAAAAATTTTCCTTATCGTTAATCGATAGATCGTAAATATCTTTATATTTTTGAGTCAAATTACATTCCCCGAAAAGTTAATTTTATTGAGTATTTCATAATTATCCCCAAAAAAAAATGAAAAAACGGCTAAAATCAACACTTTTTTTAAAAAAAAAGACTTCACTGTAACTTTGTTTTTAATTATTGTCCGTTCAAGTTATTTAGAAATGAATAGTAAATCATTTTTTAAATAGTTTAATATATTAAACTGAGTAGAAAACACATAATGAGGGAGGTTTTCATGAGAAAATTAAGCACAATTGTATTAGCAGCAGTTGCCTTTATAGGTATTACTAGCGAAGCTAATGCAGCAGCAGCACTTTTACAAACCAATGATTTCACAGGGATTTCATTTTGGTTGGTATCAATGGGTTGTTTAGCAGCTACAGCGTTCTTCTTTTTAGAAAGAAGTTCAGTAGCACCGGCTTGGAGAGTTTCAATAACTGTCGCAGGTTTGGTTACAGGAATAGCTTTCATACACTACATGTATATGAGAGAAATTTGGATAAGCACTGGTGAGTCACCAACTGTTTACAGATACATAGACTGGTTAATTACAGTACCTTTACTAATGCTTGAGTTTTATTTTGTATTAGCGGCTGTTAAAAAAGTACCATCTTCAGTATTCTGGAAACTATTGATTGGTTCAATAGTAATGTTAATCGGTGGATACGCAGGAGAAGCTGGTTACCTACAACCATTTGTTGGATTTGTAATCGGAATGGCTGGATGGATATACATTCTATTCGAAATATTTTCTGGTGAAGCAGGTCAATTAGCATCTAAAGGTGGAAACAAATCTGTTGCCACTGCATTCAGTGCTATGAGAATAATCGTTACAATCGGTTGGTCAGTTTACCCACTAGGTTACATATTTGGTTACCTAGCAGGTGGAGTTGATGTAAACGCATTGAACGTTATTTACAATGCTGCAGACTTTTTAAACAAGATCGCTTTTGGTCTTATTATTTGGGCTGCTGCAATGCAAAATACATCTGTTTCTAAAAGATAGTATTAAATAATTATAAAATAGGGCGAGTTTAACCACTTGCCCTATTTTTTTTTGCACCTATATTAAGTATATGCCTAAGATCAATTACACAGATAAATCAGGAAATGTTAGAACAGTAGAAGTAGAGAATGGCCTTTCAGTTATGGAGGGCGCTTTACAGAATAATATACCTGGAATTGATGCGGACTGTGGTGGATCAATGGCTTGTGCGACTTGTCATGTTTATGTCGAAGAAAAATGGTTAGATAAAATTCCAAAAGCAGAAGAGGCAGAAATTGATATGATCGATATGGCACTCGAACCCAAAAAAAATAGCAGGCTTAGTTGCCAGTTAATTATTTCAGAAGAATTAGACGGACTTAATGTGACAACCCCAGAAAAACAATCTTAATGATAAAAACTGATGTAATCATTATAGGAGCTGGACCAGTAGGACTGTTTGCTGTTCACCAGCTTGGAATTAAAGGTCTTAAAGCTGAGGTAATTGATAATTTAGATAAAGCAGGAGGACAATGTATCGAACTCTATCCTGAAAAACCTATCTATGATATTCCAGCAGTACCAGAGTGCACTGGAAAAGAATTAACTGGTAACTTATTAAAACAAATAAGTCCTTTTCAATCAAATTTTCACTATAATGAAAGAGTTGATGAAGTAATTCAGGATAAAGAAAATTGGGTTATTAAAACAAGTAAAGGAAAAAAATTTATTGCTCCAAATGTTATAATCGCAGGAGGAGTAGGTTCTTTTGAACCAAGAAAATTAACTTTAAAAGAAGCAGAAAAATTCGAGAATAAATCAATTTTTTATTCAGTAACTAATAAAGAAATTTTCAAAAATAAATCAATTTCTATTTTCGGAGGAGGGGACTCAGCTTTAGATTGGGCTTTAGAGCTATCAAAATCTTCTAAAGTAACTTTATTACACAGAAGAAATGAATTTAGGGGTGCTCCACATACTTTATCAGAAATAAAAAAATTAGAAGAAAAAGGTAAAATTTCAATTAAAACACCTTGTCAGTTGGTTGGAATAGAAGGGGATCAAAATATAAAATCTATTAATATTAAATATGATGATGAAAAAATTGAAAAGATAGAAACAGACTTTATTTTAAGTTTTTTTGGACTGATTATGAAGCTTGGACCTATAGCAGAATGGGGTCTTAATATGGATAAAAAAGTTATTTCAGTTAACACAAATAACTTTCAAACTAATAAAGATGGAATATTTGCAGTTGGAGATATTTGCACTTATCCTGGAAAATTAAAACTTATTCTATCAGGGTTTCATGAAGTTGCACTCGCATCTGTTGAGTGTTTTAAAAGAGCAAGACCTAATGAAAAATATAGATTTGAATTCACCACATCGTCAAAAACTATTCAAGGTAGATTAGGTTTAGAAAAGAAAAATGATTGAGCTTCTAACAGCTGATACACCAAATGGAAAAAAGATATCAATCATGTTGGAAGAAATTGGTTTAGAATACAAATTAACTAAAATTAATATCAGTAAAGACGAACAGTTTAATTCAGAATTTAAAAAAATAAGCCCATTTAGCAAGATACCAGTTATTATTGATCATAAAAAAAATATAAGCATATTTGAGTCAGGTGCCATATTAATTTATTTGGGAGAGGAAAGCGGAAAATTTTATGATAAAGACAAAAGGACTTTAATTAATCAATGGCTAATGGGACAAATGGGATATATTGGTCCAATGCTCGGACAACACCATCAATTTCATCATTACAACCCGGGAAAAAGTGAATTCGGAGAAAAAAGATATTTTAAAATTTCAGAAAGAATTTACAAAGAGCTAAACGAAAGACTGTCACAATCTAAGTACTTAGCTTATGATAGCTACTCAATTGCTGACATTGCAACCTTTCCATGGATAGCCAGACACGAGTGGCATGATATTGGTCTAAAAAAATACAAACACTTAGCAAGGTGGTATAGTAATATATCTGATAGGGATGCTGTTAAAATAGGCTACGATCTTTTAAAAAAAGGAGAAGAAATACCTAAAGTTTAGCCATCAACGTAAATTTTTTCTTCTCGTTCATGCCTTTCTTGAGCTTCGATAGTTAAAGTTGCTACCGGTCTAGCAATTAATCTTTTCAAACCAATTGGCTCAGAGGTTTCTTCACAAAATCCGAAAGAACTATCTTTAATTCTTTTTAATGCAGCATCAATTTTATCAACAAGTTTCCTGCTTCGATTTAAAGCTTTCATCTCAACTGTCTTATCAGTGTAAGAAGATGCTTGGTCCACTATATCTGCAGATGAAGTATTGGCATCAGAAGAGTTTAAAATATTACTTAAATTGTTTGTTTTAACTATTTCTTTTTTCCAGCGTAGCAATTCCCCAGTGAAAAACTTCTTGTGTTTAGCACACATATATTTTTCTTTGTTATTTGGTAGATAGGGTTTTTTTGTAGTCTTTTTTGGCATGTTTTAAAGAGGCGGAGTATATGAATCATTTTATAGGTGTCAATAGCGTATAAATTGTATATTTATGACCAAATGAGCAAGAAAGAATCAACCACTAATTTTTTTTATATATTTTTGATGGTTCATGTTTTAATTTGGACATTAATACCGACGCTCACAAATAATAATTTACCGCTGGATACCATAGAAGCTTTGGCATGGGGAAGTAATTTAGACTGGGGTTTTAATAAACACCCACCTCTTAGTGCCTTTGCTGCTGAAGTATTTTATCAGATATTTGGAAATCAAGATTGGGCTTATTATTTATTAAGTCAATTTTTTGTAATAATTGCTTTTATTGCGATTTATAAATTTTCAGAGGAATTTTTTAATAATAAAAAAGCTGCTTTCTTATCAGTACTTTTATTGGAAGGTATTTATTTTTATAATTTTACAACACCAGAATTTAATGTAAACATTGTTCAACTACCTTTTTGGGCTTTAAGTGTTTTCTTTACATGGAGATGCATTAAAAACGATAAAGCAATTGATTATGTTTTTTTAGGTTTATTTATAGGTTTGGGAATTTTATCAAAATATCTTTTTATTTATTTGGTTATTGGAATTAAGATTGTTTTTATTTACTTTATACGAAATAAAAAAAAAATTAAATTTTCACACTATTTAATTACAGTATCGGTCACCTTAATAATTTTATTACCCCATTTAATATGGTTAACAGAAAATAATTATGTAACTATCACTTATGGTTTAGAAAGGACTGGTGGGGCAGGAAATTCTTTAGATCATTTTATTTATCCATTAATTTTTCTAGGCAAACAGATTGCAATATTAACACCTTTTCTTGTAATGACTAACTTTCTTGTTAAAAAAATAAAATTTAAAATTAATTTAAAAGACAAAAAATTAATATTTCTTTTTTTAATAACTATAGCTCCAATATTTTTTATGCTATTAACTTCAATAATAATGGGTGCAAAGATAAGAACTATGTGGATGACACCATTTTATTTATTTGCAGGAACTTTAATTATTTATATCTTTAAATCTCAAATAAATGTAAATAAATTGAAAAGTTTTGTTACAGTATTTATTATTTTATTTCTTTTATCTCCGCTTTCTTATGCTTATGTTTCAATAACACAAACAGATAAAAAAACTGATTATCCAGGAAAAGAAGTGGCAAATGAAGTACAAGACAAATGGAACAATTTATTTGTTAAAAAAAAAATTATTAAAACTGTTTATGGAAATGAGTGGGATGCTGGAAATTTATCTTACCATCTTGAATCAAGACCAAAAGTGATAATTACAACTAAAGAACATTTAATTCCACTCTATCCTGGAGTAACTATTGGTTTTTTTCTTGATTACAAAAAATGTACTCATTGGTATAAGTTAGATAGTTTGAAACACGAATTTTTATTTAAAAGAAAAGAAATCTGTATAAAGCCTTAATGAAAAAATTTATAATACTCATACCTGTTTATAATGACTGGAAATCTCTTGGTAAATTACTTAATGAAATTAATATCTCCATCCAGAGTATGAAAGAAATTGAATTTAGATGCTTAATAATTAATGATGCATCGACCGAATCAGCTCTTGAAATACAAGTGCCTTCAAATATTCATTCAATTGAATTAATTAATATGAAAAAAAATAGAGGACACACTAGGTGCAATGCTTTTGGAATTAGAAATGTTGCAAATAATACAAATTGTAATCACTTAATTATAATGGATGGAGATGGCGAAGATAGACCAGAGGAAATTAAAGAATTAGTAGAAAGGGCACTCAATAACCCAAATATATCTATTGTTGCTAAAAGAGTAAAAAGATCTGAGGGCGTATTATTCAGAGCTCTTTACCAAATACATAAAGTTATTACCTATGTGTTTACAGGAAAAAATATGAATTTTGGGCACTACAGTTGTTTAACAATTAATGATGTTAAAACTCTATCCTCAAAAAGTAGTTTATGGGGAAACTTTTCTGGTTCAGTGAAGCTCCATATCAAAAAATTGAAATCAATTAATTCTATAAGAGGTGTAAGATATTATGGTCCATCAAAAATGTCGTTGTTAAAACTTTTAATTCATTCTTTTTCAATAATTGCAGTCTTTAAGAAAGTAGTCTTTTTAAGGTCAGTATTTCTAATTCTTATTTCATCATACTTTGTTCAAAAAATAAACTTATTAGTAATTACTTTTCAAGTTTCTTTAGTATTATTTAATTTACTAATCTATGTTGTTTCATTAAGAGAAAATGAAGAAGACTTACTTAATTCAGGTAAAAATGAAAAAAATAGAACCAATTACACACACTAAAAGGTTGTATAAAGAGTCCGTATTAGAATCAAAAGTGAATCAAAAGGTGAACATTAGATTTATATCTTCATTAATTGGGGATAAAGTTGAGTACGTAACATTATTAATAATACTTATCATGACTAAAAAAATAGCTTAAAGATATTAAATGATTAAAAAACTAACATGTCACTGCGGAGAAGTAGAGGTGGAAATAAATATACCTGACACAGGCTTTAGTAAATTAATTAAGTGCAATTGTACAATTTGCAAAAGAAAAGGAGCGGTTATGTCCATGGTTAAAAATGAAGATTTTAAAATAATCAAAGGTATAGAGGAACTAAAAGTTTATCAATTTCATACTAAGGTTGCTAAACATTATTTTTGCTCCAAATGTGGAATTTACACACATCATAATCCAAGAAGTAACCCAGCAATGACAGGATTTAATGTTGGGTGTATTGACGACGTAGACACGTTTAAACTAAAAGATGTAAGTGTAATTGATGGTCGCAATCACCCTCTTGATAAAAAATAAATGGAAGCTGCCGAAAAGCATTTTTCAAAAACTAAAAAAAAATATTTAAGTTTCTTAAAAAAACAAGAAGTTTTAGGTGAACCTTTTTACAACAAAATAGCTCAGTTAAAAAATTTTTACGTACCTATTAGTGATTTTATATACAAAACATATATGAGCAAGAATAGTACGGTGATAATTGGTTTGGCTGGAGGACAAGGTTCTGGAAAAACTACAATCACGCAAATAATTAAATTAATTTTAAAAGATAAGTTTAATTTAAACGTAATTTCTGTATCTATTGACGATTATTACAAAACTCTTTCAGAGAGAAAAAAAATGTCAAAAAATATACATAAATTATTTTTAACTAGAGGTGTACCTGGTACTCATGATGTAAATTTACTAAATAAAACATTTATATCTGTATTAAGAAAAAAATTTAAGCCTTTTTCTATACCTAAATTTGACAAGTCTCTTGATGATAGGTGTAAAAAATCAAAATGGGGAAAAATTTTAAAAAAACCAGATATAGTGATATTTGAGGGATGGTGTGTAGGTGCAAAACATCAGGATGAAAAAGATTTAATAAAACCATGTAATATCTTAGAAAAAGATTATGATAAGAAACTGGTATGGAGAAAAAAAGTTAACAATGATCTTAAAAATAAATATAATAAGATATTCAAATTAATAAATAAATTAATTTTTTTGGAAGTTCCAAGCTTTAACTATATTTTTAAATGGAGACTTTTACAGGAAAAAAAATTAAAAAAAACCTCTAAAGGAAAAAAAACAATGAATGAAAAACAAGTTAAGAAATTTATAATGTTTTATGAAAGAATTTCTAAACATATGCTAAAAGAACTCAAAAAAATAGCTCAAATAGTAGTTCAAATAGATAAAAAACACAGGCTAAATAATATTAAGTTTAAATAAAATGAAGATTTTTTTATCTATATTTTTTTTTATATTAAGTTTTAATTCTTTAAAAGCAGAAAATAATTTAATTTTTTATTTAGAGTCAGCTTATAAAAATAATCCTAAATTAAATGCGGAAAGACAATCCCTTAACGCTACAAAAGAAAATATAAATATTTCAAAAAGTGAATTTTTACCAAGTATTAGTATTGATGGAGAAATTAACAGCATTGATTCTTCAAATCGAACTAATCAATCCGGTTCAACTCTTTCAGATTTAAACAACGAAAAAATATCTAAAACTCTCTCTATAGATCAGAAAGTATTTCAAGGATTTCAAGGATATAATAGTTTAAAAAAATCTCAACTAGAAGTTAAAAAAGCAGATTATAAATTAAAACAAGTTGAACAAGAGGTAATTCTAGATTCTGTCAGCGCCTACTTTGATTTAATATATAAAATTGATAGTAAAAAATTTAATCTTGCAAACATTGATATTTTTGAAAGACAAGTAGAAACTGATAGTGCTAGACTTCAAAGAGGTGAGATTACTCTAACTGATCTTGCTCAATCTGAATCAACATTAGCAGGTGCCAAAGCAAAATATATAACATCATCAACAGAATTGTTAACTACAACTACTAATTTTAAAAGAATAATAGGATTAAATGCTCCTGAAGCAAATATAGAACAAAAATTTATTTTTAATTCAAATCTTCCGAGTAATCTTGTTAACGCCTTACAACTATCTAACAAAAACAACCCAAATTTGATTAGCGCTAGATTAAATTATGAAATTTCAAAAAAAGAAGTAAATATTGAAAAAGCACAGCTTTCTCCTAAAGCATCAATTAATTACTCCAAATCAAAAATTGATAATTTTAGTTCAACTATTGATAAAACTAATCAAGAGTCATTAAAAGCAACTATTAAATGGCCCATTATTAGCGGTGGAAAAAACTATTCTTCACTCAAAAAATCTAGATATAAAGAGGGACAAAGTAATTTAATTTTAATAGACGTTACTAATAAAATTAAAACTGAAACAACTAATGTTTGGTCACTTTTTCAATCCGCAGGTAGCATATTAACATCCACTCAAGCTCAAGTAAAAGCTGCTGAAATTGCTAATGAGGGTATTACCTTAGAATATGATTCTGGAGATTCTAGGACAACCCTTGATGTTATTCAGTCCCGTAGCTTACTTTTAGAGGCAAGAATTGCAAACGCTAGAGCTAAAAGAGACTTCATGATTTCGAAATTTAAGCTTTTATTTGTTACTGGAAACTTAACTTTAACTAATCTTAAAAACTCGTAAAAAAGCTTTTTAGTGAACATTTTTAATATCTTGAAAAAAAGAACAAAAGGTGTACAGTTAATTTAACGATTCGAAACACTAAAAAGAAAAAAAAAGGATAAAAAATGATTAAAAGTGGTTTAAAAGTAGTTAAGTCTGACAATAAAAAAGAACAAGAATTAAAAGAAAAAAACAAGTCATTAGAAGCAGCGATAAGCCAAATAGATCAAAATTTTGGTAAAGGCTCAGTAATGCGACTTGGCCAACAACAAGCTTTAGATATTGAATCTATTTCAACAGGATCTTTAAGTTTAGATTTAGCTCTAGGAATAGGAGGTTTGCCTAAAGGAAGAATTATTGAAGTATACGGACCAGAGTCATCTGGTAAAACAACATTAGCACTACAAGTGATTGCGGAAGCTCAAAAGGCTGGAGGTATTTGTGCTTTTGTTGACGCTGAACATGCAATGGATCCAATTTATGCAAAAAAATTAGGTGTAAAAACTGCAGAGCTTTTAATTTCACAACCAGATACAGGCGAACAGGCTTTAGAAATAACCGACACGCTGATTAAATCTGGTTCAATCTCTGTATTAGTAGTCGATTCTGTGGCAGCATTAACACCAAAGGCAGAACTCGAAGGGGAAATGGGAGACCATCATGTAGGCCTTCAATCAAGACTTATGAGTCAGGCATTAAGAAAATTAACCGGCTCAGTATCTAAATCAAATACTATGGTTATATTTATAAATCAAATCAGAATGAAAATTGGTGTTATGTTTGGAAATCCAGAAACTACATCGGGCGGAAATGCACTAAAATTTTATTCTTCTGTAAGAATGGATATAAGAAGAATTGGAGCGATAAAAGACAAAGATGAAATAATTGGAAACTCCACAAGGGTAAAAGTTATTAAAAACAAAGTTGCACCTCCATTCAAAGTTGTGGAATTCGATTTAATGTATGGAAAAGGAATTAGCAAAGTAGGTGAATTGGTAGATCTAGGTGCTAAAGCTGGTGTGGTCGAAAAATCAGGAGCTTGGTATGCTTACAAAGGTGAAAAAATAGGTCAAGGAAGAGAAAATGCAAAAACCTATTTAGAAAAAAACCCCATTGTTGCAGCTGAAATTGAAAAAGTTATTCGAGATCAGGCAATAGCAATAAGAAAAGAATTAGAGGGCAATCCAAAACCAGAAGAAAAAATTAGCGAAAAAGACAAAGAAGAAGATAAGTAGTCATCTAAATTATATACGAGGAGTATAAAAGCTCCTCGTATCTCTCCAGAAACAACTTGTAATTGATGGTATCAATATTTGGTAGTCGTCGTAGTTGTGGAAAAATTTACCGTATATACATGTTCTCTATTTGGTTTTAATTAATAAAATTAACAATAGGGGGAAAAATGAGTGCACAATCAAAAAGCTCTAAGATGTCATCTTCCATAGACACCTCACATTTAAAGGTTAAGTTTCCGTTTAAATCAAAATATGGAAATTTTATTGGTGGAAAATTTGTAGAACCAAAATCTGGAAAATACTTTGATAATATTACTCCAATCACAAATGAAGTAATTTGTCAGGTGCCACGTTCTAATGAAAAAGACGTAGAAGCAGCGTTAGACGCAGCACACGCAGCTTTTCCTACATGGGGAAAAACATCTATCAGTGAGAGATCTAACATTCTTTTAAAGATAGCTGACGTTATAGAAAAAAACTTAAACTTATTAGCAACAGCAGAATGTCTAGATAATGGAAAACCAATCAGAGAATGTATGGCTGCAGACCTACCATTAGTCGTTGATCATTGGAGGTATTTTGCAGGAGTAATTAGAGCTGAAGAAGGTTCTATAGGTGAGATAAGTAATGATGAATATTCTTATCATGTACCGGAACCACTTGGCGTAGTAGCACAAATTATACCCTGGAATTTTCCACTCTTGATGGCTACGTGGAAATTAGCTCCAGCACTGGCCGCAGGAAACTGTGTAGTGTTAAAACCAGCTGAACAAACACCAGCTTCTATTTTACTTTTAATGGAATTAATTGGTGACTTGTTACCAGCGGGCGTACTTAATATAGTTAGTGGTTATGGTTTAGAAGCAGGTAAGCCGTTAGCCTCTTCTAAAAGAATTAGAAAGATTGCTTTTACAGGTGAAACAACTACTGGACGATTGATCATGCAATACGCATCTCAAAACCTAATTCCAATTACATTAGAATTAGGTGGTAAGTCTCCAAATATTTTTTTTGAAGATGTTTTGGAAAAAGATGATGCATTTTTTGATAAATGTTTAGAAGGGTTTACAATGTTTGCTCTTAACCAAGGAGAAGTTTGTACTTGTCCAAGTAGAGCTTTGATCCAGGAGTCTATTTACGATAGATTCATGGAAAGAGCTATTAAGAGAACCAAAGCCATTACACAAGACAATCCTTTAAAAATGGAAACTATGATTGGTGCACAAGTATCACTAGAGCAAATGGAAAAAATAAAATCTTATCTAGATTTAGGTAAGAAAGAAGGCGCCAAAGTTCTATGTGGCGGATCTGTTGCTAAATTAAATAGTGGTTTGGAAAAAGGAAACTATATACAACCTACAATCTTTGAAGGTAAAAATAATATGCGTGTATTCCAAGAAGAAATTTTTGGACCTGTGGTATCAGTTACTAAGTTTAAAGATGAGAAAGAAGCTTTAGAAATAGCTAATGATACTCTTTATGGATTAGGAGCAGGTGTTTGGACTAGAAACGGTAACGTCGCTTATAGGATGGGTAGAGGGATACAGGCAGGTAGAGTTTGGACAAATTGTTACCACGCTTACCCAGCACATGCAGCGTTCGGTGGGTACAAACAATCTGGTATTGGAAGAGAAACTCACAAAATGATGTTAAATCACTATAGACAAGTAAAGAACTTACACGTGTCTTACAATGAAAATAAATTAGGATTTTTTTAGACAATATATTATAATGGCCTGTAAAATCTACGGGCCATAATAAATATGAAAGTTAAAGCAACATTATTAGCAAAGAAGCTATTAAGTGATCTTAAAGAAGTTCATGGTAATGATCTTTTATTTCATCAATCTGGTGGCTGCTGTGATGGCAGTGCTCCAATGTGTTATCCCGCTAAAGAGTTCATGATAGGAACTTGCGATGTTAAATTAGGTGAAATAGAAGGAACTCCATTTTATATGCATGAGGACCAGCATGAAAAGTGGAAGCATACAGACCTAACTATAGACGCTGTAAATGGCATTGGTGGCATGTTTTCATTAGACAATGGAACAGGAAGACGTTTTTTAACAAAATCTGAAATTTGTGCAGTAGAAGATAAAATTAATTAATTAGATATAAAAATTTCTAATAAATTTAAATATTTTCTTTTAATGGACAAGATAAAAAATATCTGTATTTAATAACACATGAGCCATATTATGTTGACCGATGTGAGAATGAAATTTCTTGATTATTTTGAAAAGAATAATCATCAAAAAGTAGAATCTAGTAATTTAGTTCCTGATAATGATCCAACACTAATGTTCACTAATTC